>Ga0209577_10000073_pt1 | contig 89782 bp, 89 predicted proteins | sample GraSoiAngelo_109_FD_185874 | JGI IMG/M metagenome (GOLD analysis project Ga0209577, IMG submission 185874) | Grasslands soil microbial communities from the Angelo Coastal Reserve, California, USA - 14_0903_12_20cm (SPAdes) (version 2) | ecosystem: Environmental > Terrestrial > Soil > Grasslands... | reverse complement strand
CTAGACGCCTTCGAAGGGGAACTCGGTCGGGTAGAAGTCCTCCGGCCGGAGCCGGCTGCGACCCCCGATGACGACGCGCGGCCGGAGCCGCACGCATTCGGCCGGGTGCACCTCGGGCCGGACCGCGTTGAAGATCGGAAACCGAAGGGTCCCGTCAGTCGCCCACTCCGAGTAGCGGACATTGACGACCAGCTCCGGCCGGCACCAGCTCACCGGCGCGGTGATGATCGGGGGCGGCTGGAGCGGAGAAGCGGCGATGCGGAGGCCGCCCAAGCGACGCGCCAGCTCGCTGCGGACCTCGCGGTCGAAACCGCCGCCGACTGAGCCGCACGGCAACAGACGCCCGGCTTCGTAGAAGGCGACCAGGAGCGCCTCGAAGGGCTCCCGGCCAGTCCATCCGACCACCACGAAGTTGTCGCTCTTGACCGCCTCGATCTGGAGCCAGAAAGGGCTCCGCTGGCCCGGTACGTAGAAGCTCTCCCGGTGCTTGGCGACGACTCCTGCCAGACCCTGCTCGAGGCAAGCCTCGAAGAGCTCGACGCCTTCCTTGTCGATGTGCTTGGGAGCGTAGAGGTGGCGGCCCGTGGTCACGGCTCGGGCGAGATGCTTCTTGCGGGTGCGCAGCGGTTGGCGGAGGACTGGCCGGCCTTCCAGGTAGAGGATGTCGAAGGCCAGGTAGGAGGCCGGGCGCTGCTCTTCGCCCGCCGGTCCTCGCAGGCGATCCCGGAGCAGCTCCGGGTCGGGCCGCCCGTCCGGGTCGGTGACCACCAGCACCCCATCCAGAACAGTGCCCGGCGGCAGGAGCGCGCCCACCGTTCCGAATTCCGGGAAGCGATACGTCACGTCCGCCAGCGAGCGGTCCTGGAGGCGGACCCGGCCCTCGGCGTCCGCGAAGAGCAGGCAGCGCAGCCCGTCCCAGCGCACCTCGAAGAAGTACTGGTCCGAGCTGAAGGGGGCCTCCGCGCTGACCGCTTGCATGGGGCGGATCACGGTTGGGAAGCCGCCGACCTCGATGGAGAGCTGGTCTGCCACCGGCGCCTTAACCTACGCCAAGAAGTGAAGCTCGGGGACTTTGAGATCCACTTGCTCGTCGCCGGCCGGATGCGGTTTGACGGCGGGCTCGTCTTCGGCGTCGTCCCGAAGGTGGTCTGGGAGCGCTACAAACCGGCCGACGACAGGAACCTGGTCGAGCTGGCCTGCGTCGGCGCGGTCGTCCGGCTGGGTGGCAAGGTCATCGTCTGCGAGACGGGCATCGGGGCCAAGCTGGACGAGAAGCGCGCCCGCCAGGTCGACCTCCGCGAACCGGAAGGCCTGCTGGCCGCGCTCGGCCGGCTGGGCATCCGGCCAGAAGAGGTGGACGTCGTGCTCTCGACGCACCTCCACTGGGACCACGCCGGCGGCTTCACGCGTACGAGCCCGGGTGGCGGGGTCGCCATCACGTTTCCGAAGGCGAAGCATTTCTACCAGCGTCGAGAGTTCGATTACGCGCTCGAACCTGATCCGCGGTCGAAAGCCGCCTACCTGGCCGAGGACTTCGTCCCGGTGGCCGAAGCAGGACTTGTCGAATTCGTGGACGGAGATGCCGAGATCCTCCCGGGCGTGGAGCTTCGTTTCACCGGCGGCCACACGCCTGGCAACCAGGTGGTGATCTTTCGGAGCGGCGAGCTGGCGGTCGCCATGTGCGGCGACCTGGTCGGCGTCCAGCCTCACCTCCGCCGGGCCTGGAACTCCGGCGGCGACCTGGACGTGGTGACGGCGCTGCAGCAGAAGGGTCGCCTGCTCGACGAAGCTGCCAGGCACCGCTGGCTGCTCTTGCTCGGGCATGAGGCGGAGCACCCGGCTGGTTACGTCGACGCGGCTGGGGCGTGGACCCCGGAGCCCGCGCTCGGCGCGGTCTAAGCGGAGGTTAGCCGCCTTCTTGGACGGTGCAGCTACCCTGGCCCCAGGCCATGCTGCAGGCGACGTTGGAGAACATGTTCTTGATGGTGCCGCCCGTCGTGATCAGGATCACGGCGACGACGACCGCCACCATGACGAGGATGATCGCGTACTCGACAAGTCCCTGACCGGACTCGCGACGAGCTCCTAACCGGCGCATAGCGCGGGCAGCATAGGGCCGGCACGCATTCCTGTCATTAACCGGACCCGTTTTCATTCACATCGGCAACGCCTAGCCTGCCGATCATGGTCGCCTCGGTCGTGAGCTGCCTGCTGCGCGGACTGGAGGGAAGGCTGGTCGAAATCCAGGCTGACGCTTCCGTCGGGAAGAACGGTTTCTTCCTCGTCGGGCTCGCCGACGCCTCTGTCAAAGAGGCCAGGGAAAGGGTCCGTTCGGCGATCCGCAACAGCGGCCTCGAATTCCCAAAGCAGCGCCTCACCGTGAACCTCGCGCCGGCGGTCCTGCACAAGGAAGGCAGCGGCTTCGACCTGCCGATGGCGGTGGCGATCGCACTTTCGCTGGCCGGCCGCCCGCCGCCCGACGGGACCGCCTTCCTCGGCGAGCTGGCGCTCGACGGCAGCGTGCGGGCGGTCCCGGGTGTGCTAATCGCGGCCCAGGCACTCGCGGCCCAGGGCGTCGAGGACCTGTTCGTCCCGGAGGGGAACGCCGCCGAAGCCGCCCTGGTGGAAGGGTTGGTTGTGCGGCCCTGCCCAGACCTCGCCGCGGTGATGCGTCACCTGAACGGCCAGACGGCTCTGCCGGCCCAGGCATGGGCTCTCCCCGAACCGCCCGGGGAGGCGCCGGTCGACGACGACCTGGCCGAGGTCCACGGCCAGGAGGCTGCCCGCCGCGCCCTGGAGGTTGCCGCGGCAGGCGGCCATCACCTGCTCCTCAGTGGACCACCGGGCGCGGGCAAGACGATGCTCGCGCGCTGCCTTCCTGGCATCCTTCCGCCGCTGACCTTGGAGGAGGCCATGGAGGTGGCCCGGATCAGCAGCATCCTGGGCGAGCTCGACGGGGTCCCACTGCGCTGGACGCGTCCTTTCCGGAGCCCGCACCACGGCGTCTCCACCTCGGGCCTGATCGGTGGCGGCGCCGGCGTGGCCCGCCCCGGCGAGATCAGCCGCGCCAGCGGCGGCGTGCTCTTTCTCGACGAGCTCGCCGAGTTCAACCCGGCGGCGCTGCAAGCCCTCCGCCAGCCGCTGGAGCAGGGCCGGGTCACCATCACCCGCACGGCGGGCACCGTGACCTACCCCGCCCGGTTCATCCTGGTCGCTGCCACCAATCCCTGCCCGTGCGGATGGGCGGGCGACCACTTGCGGCGCTGCCGCTGCTCGCCGGGCGTGCTCGACCTCTACCAGCGCGCTCTCTCGGGCCCGCTCCTCGACCGGATCGATCTGCGCGTCAATGTGACGCGGCCTCCGCTGCAGGCGCTTTCCTCCGAGCCGGCCGGGGAATCCTCCGCCGTGGTTCGCCAGCGGGTCGTCGCGGCTCGCGGCCGGCAGCTGGCTCGCCAGGGCTGCCTCAACGGCGCGCTCCGGCCCGCCGGGCTGCGGGCCCACGCGCCGCTCGGCAGTGTTCGCCCGTTGCTCGAGCGCTGGGCTTCCGAGCGCGGTCTCACCGCGCGCGGCTTCCACCGTTGCTGGCGGGTGGCCCGGACGCTGGCCGACCTCGAAGAGGCGCCGGCCATCGCCGAGCGGCACGTCCTGGAGGCGTTGGGGTATCGGCTCGACACTAGCGATGCTGCCTAGGGATCTTCATGTCCGAGGTCGCTGGCCGCCGCCGGCCGGTCCCCGGGTGGCGGTCGTCGGCTCGCGCCGGCCCACGCCGTACGGCGAAGCGGTCTCCGAGCGCCTCGCCCAGGACCTGGCTGCCGCCGGTGTGATCGTCATCAGCGGCCTGGCCCTGGGCATCGACGGCGCGGCGCACCGAGGAGCCCTGGCGGGAGCCGGCTGCACCGTGGCCGTGATGGGCACCGGGGTCGACCTCGTCTATCCCCGCCAGCACGCCGAGCTGGCGGCCCGCATCCTGGCCGCCGGCGGCGCGCTGGTCAGCGAGTTTGCCGACGGCACGCCGCCCCGGCGCGGGCACTTCCCGAAACGCAACTGGACTATGGCCGCACTGGCCGACGCGGTGGTCGTCGTCGAAGCGGGGGAGGGGAGCGGCGCCCTGCTCACGGCTGAGGCCGGCCTGGCCCTCTCGAAGGAGGTGATGGCAGTTCCGGGCAGCGTCTTCAGCCCGCTCAGCGTCGGCTGCCACCAGCTGCTCCGGGACGGGGCCGGCCTGGTCCAGAACGCGCGCGACGTTCTGGCTGTCGTGGGCCGCAGCCAGGAGGTGCTGGACGATCCGCTGCAGCCACCCAGCCGGCTCGGCCTGGCGGCGCTCGGGGGCCGCGACGGGCTTTTGCGTCATCTTTCTGATGTCCTCCCCTTGACCGCCGCCGAGCTCGCCCGCAAGCTGCAGCTCGGCTTTGCCGAGACCCTGGCCCGGCTCACCGCGCTGGAGCTGGACGGGTCGGTCCGGAGGCGGGGCGAGGGCTTTCTTCGAGTTCCGCCAAGGGAGTAGGATTCGCCGCCGCGAGGTAAATAGGACGAGCAGATGGCAATCCCCCTGATCATCGTCGAGAGCCCGGCAAAGGCCCGCACCCTGAAGCGTTTCCTGGGCGACAGGTACGACGTGCGAGCCTCGATGGGCCACGTCCGGGACCTCCCCGAGAAGGAGCTTTCAGTCGACGTCGACCGCGGCTTCCTGCCCCACTACGAGGTTGTCGAGAGCCGCCGGAAGACGATCGGCGAGCTGCGCCAGGCGAGCGGACGGCAGAAGGAGGTCATCCTTGCCTCCGACCCGGATCGCGAGGGCGAGGCGATCGCCTGGCACCTGACCGAGGTGCTCCGGTTGAAGGACCCCAAGCGGATCGAGTTCCACGAGATCACGCCCGAGGCCGTGCGACGGGCGTTGGAGTCGCCCCGCGGCCTCGACATGCAGCTCGTGAACGCGCAGCAGGCGCGCCGCATCCTGGATCGCCTGGTCGGCTACCGGCTCTCGCCGTTCCTCTGGAGCAAGGTCCAGAAGGGGATCGGCGCGGGCCGCGTGCAGTCGGTGGCGCTCCGGCTGGTGGTCGATCGCGAAGAGGAGATCCGCGCGTTCATTGCGGTCGAGTCCTGGACGCTCGACGCCCTCCTTTCCAAACCCGGTGACGACCTCCAGTTCAAGGCGCGGCTCACGCGCCGCCTGAGCGAGGGCGAGAAGTCCAAGGTCGAGATCGGGGAGCGTGCGGGCGTCGACGCCGTCCTCAGCGAGCTGGAGGGCAGCCAGTACCGCGTCCTCGGCATCGAGGCGAAGCGCCGGACCAAGTCCGCGCCGCCGCCCTACATCACCTCCACCCTCCAGCAGGACGCCTCCAGCCGGCTCCGCTTTCCGCCGAAGAAAACGATGCGGCTGGCCCAGAACCTGTACGAGGGTGTCGAGCTAGGTGCAGGCGGCTCGACCGGGCTGATCACTTACATGCGGACCGACTCGACGCGGGTCGCCGAGGACGCCGACTCCCGGGTCCGGGGCTGGATCCGATCCCAGCTCGGCGCGGACTACCTCGGCCGGCCGCGGACGGAGAAGAGCCGCGCCAACGCCCAGGACGCCCACGAGGCGATCCGGCCAACCGACCCAACGCGGCGTCCCGAGGACGTGCGCGAGTTCCTGACGTCCGACCAGCATCGCGTTTACGAGCTGATCTGGCGGCGCTTCGTGGCGAGCCGGATGTCGGACGCGGTGTACTCCGGCAACCAGGCCGATATTGCCGCCGGCGACCTGGTCTTCCGGGCCAGCGGCGTGGTCCTCACCTTCGACGGTTTCTACCGGGTCTGGGAGCGCGACGACCGCGACGAATCGCAGTTGCCCGAGCTGGAGGCCGGCCAGCTGCTCGAGCTGCACGGCCTGGAGCCGGAGCAGCACTTCACGCAGCCGCCGCCGCGCTACAGCGAGGCGACGCTGATCAAGGAGCTGGAGGAGCGGGGCATCGGCCGGCCGTCCACGTACGCGACGATCGTCACGGTCATCCAGGACCACGGCTACGTCGAGCAGCGCGAGCGCCGGCTCCATCCGACGCAGCTTGGCGAGGCGGTCAACCGGATCATGGTCGACCACTTCAAAGAGATCGTCGACGACAAGTACACGGCGGACATGGAAGAGCGCCTCGACCAGATCGAGCAGGGCGGCGAATGGCAGCCGGTCGTGGGCTCTTTCTACGGACCGCTGGAGCGGATGCTGAGTGCGGCGGAGGAGGCCATCCCGGCCGAGACGGGCCAGGAATGCCCCGAATGCCACCAGGGCCAGCTGATCCTGAAAGCGAGCCGCTTCGGCCCCTTCAAGGGCTGCTCCCGCTACCCGAAGTGCAGGTACCGCGAGGCGGTCTTGCCGAGCGGCGCCGCCGCGCAGCCGCAGGTCCTGGAAGACAAGTGCCCGGACTGCGGCCGCCCGCTCCAGGTCCGCAAGGGTCGCTATGGAGAGTTCGTGGGCTGCTCCGGCTACCCCGAGTGCAAGTACATCAGGCGCGAGGAGAAGGCCGAGCCGAAGCCCACCGGCCAGACCTGCCCGCAATGCGGCAAGCACGAGCTGGTCGAGCGGCAGGGCCGGTACGGGACCTTCCTCGGCTGCTCCGGCTACCCCGAGTGCAACTACCGGGTGAACCCGAAGCAGGCCGGCAAGCCCCGCGCTGAGGCGAAGCAGCTCGACGAGGCGTGTCCCGTCTGCGGCAAGCCGATGGTCCTCCGCCGCGGGCGGTACGGATCCTTCAAGTCCTGCTCGGACTACCCCCGCTGCAAGGGTCCGAAGGGAGCCGGGACTAAGGCCGGCGCAGCGCGGGTATAATTCCGCCTGCCGGCGGGCGACCGCCGAGTACGCACCCCCGAGCGTTGACCCCTGTCCGCCACACGGCGGCTGCTGCCGGGGGGAGGAAAGCAACAGGAGGAATCGACACGTGCCACAGGCGACCCTGAAGCAGCTGCTGGAGGCGGGGGTCCATTTCGGACACCAGACAAGCCGCTGGAACCCGAAGATGAAGCCGTACATCTTCACTGCCCGCAACGGCATCCACATCATCGATCTGCAGAAGACCGTGAGGCTCCTCGACGACGCTTACGAGTTCGTGCGCGGGACCGCGGCCAGCGGCCGGCCGGTGCTCTTCGTGGGCACCAAGAAGCAGGCCCAGGAGACGATCCAAACCGAGGCAGCCCGCTGCGGGATGTTCTTCGTCAACCGGCGCTGGATGGGCGGCATGCTGACCAACTTTGCGACCATGCAGCGGCGCATCCGCCGGCTCTTCGAGCTGCGCCGAATGCAGCAGGACGGCTCCTTTGAGTCGCTACCGAAGAAGGAGGCGAAACGCCTCCAGGACGAGCTCGACAAGCTCATGTTTCACTTCGACGGCCTGGCCGATATGAAGCGCTTGCCCGGTGCCGTCTACGTGGTCGATCCGCGCAAGGAGCACATTGCGGTGACGGAAGCCAACCGGCTCAAGATCCCGGTCATCGCGATCACCGATTCCAACTGCGACCCGGACTTGATCCAGTACGTGATCCCCGGCAACGATGACGCGATCCGCGCCGTGAAGCTGATCACGAGCAAGGTCGCCGAAGCCTGCCTGGAGGGCCGCCAGGAGGTCGCCGAAGGCGAGCTGCCGGCGATGGAGGAGCGCGAGTTCCTGCCCACCGAGCCGACCTATGAGATACCTGACGAATTCCTCGACGAAGACGAGGACTACCGCCTGCCCAGCATCTCGGAGGATGAGTTCCTGCGCAGCGAGACCGAGGACGATAGATAAAGGAAATGGAAGTGGCAAAGATCGATCCAAAGCTCATCAAGGAGCTCCGCGAGCAGAGCGGCGCGGGCATGCTCGACTGCAAGGAGGCGCTCGAGGCCACCGGCGGGGATCTGGAGAAAGCGTCCGCCTGGCTGCGTGAGAGAGGCATCGCGAAGGCCGGCAAGAGAGCCGGCCGGGAGACCGCCAACGGTGTCGTCGAGGCTTACCTGCACAAGACCGGCGACTACCCGCCTCAGACAGGCGCGCTGATCGAGCTCAACTGCGAGACCGACTTCGTCGCCAAGGGCGAGGAGTTCCGCAACCTGGCGCGCGAGATCGCGATCCAGGTCGCCGCCATGGCGCCGCGCTGGGTCAGCCGCGAGGAGATTCCGGCCGAGGCGATCGAGGAGCAGAAGGCCGCCTTCCGGGAAGAGGCGGCGGCTGCCGGCAAGTCAGAGCGCGCCACCGAGCCTTACGTGAACGGCAAGCTGGAAGGCTTCTTCAAGACGGCGGTCCTGCTCGAGCAGGCGTATGTGCGGGAGCCGAAGACCACCGTCGGTGACCTCATCGCCGAGCAGATCAGCAAGCTGCAGGAGAACATCACCGTCCGCAGGTTTGCCCGCTTTAACATCAAGGAGCCGTAAGCGAGGGGGTCGCATGCAAGCCGCGTCTGAGCCGGGTCCACGCTTTCGCCGGGTACTGCTGAAGATCAGCGGCGAGGCGCTTCTCGGAGAGCGCAAGGCAGGCATCGACTTCGAGGTCGTCCGTTCGATCGCAAAGCAGATCCAGAGCGTCCACGAGCTGGGCATCGGAGTCGGCGTTGTGATCGGCGGCGGCAACATCTTCCGCGGCGAGGCGGCCTCTCGCCGCGGCTTCGACCGTGCGACCGGCGACTACATGGGCATGCTGGCGACGGTCATCAACGCGCTCGCTTTGCAGGAGGCGCTGGAAGACGTCGGCGTCCCGGCTCGGACCATGACGGCGATCCAGATGCCGCAGGTGGCCGAGCAGTGGATCCGCCGGCGAGCCGTGCGTCACCTGGAGAAAGGGCGAGTCATCCTGCTCGCCGCGGGCACTGGCAATCCGTACTTCACCACCGACACCACCGCCGCTCTCCGCGCGCTCGAGATCGAGGCTGACGTGATGCTCAAGGCAACCAAGGTGGACGGCATCTACGAGTCCGACCCGATGACCGATCCGAGCGCCAAGAAGATCGAACGGCTCGATTATCTGGAGGCGTTGAATCATCCCAAGATCCAGGTCATGGACAGCACCGCGCTGACCCTCTGCATGGACAACAACCTGCCGATCATCGTGTTCGACCTGCTCCAGGCGGGCAACATCCAGCGCGTCGTGCAGGGAGACGAGATCGGCACTCTGGTCGCGGCCCGGGAGCCGGCCAAGGCGTGATCGACTCGATCCTGGCCGAAGCGGAGACCAAAATGGACAAGTCCGTCGAGGCGCTGCAGCGGGAGCTGGTCTCGATCCGCACCGGGCGCGCCAACCCGGCGATGGTGGAGAAGGTGATGGTGCCGTTCTACGGAACGCCAACTCCTTTAAACCAGCTGGCGCAGATCAGCACTCCGGAGGCGCGCCTGCTCGTCATCCAGCCCTACGACCGGAGCCAGATCGGCGCGATCGAGAAGGCGCTGCGGGCCCCGGAGGTGGGCTTGAACCCCGGGAACGATGGCGCTGTGATCAGGGTCCCCGTGCCACCTCTGACGGAGGAGCGGCGGCGGGACTACGTCAAGCTGGTGCGTCAAAAAGCGGAGGATGCTCGCGTCGCCATCCGCAACATCCGCCGCGACGAGGTGCATCGCATCGAGCGCCTGGAGAAGGACGGCGAGATCGCCGAAGACGACGCCAAGCGCTCGCGCGAGCGGCTGCAGAAGATCACCGACGCCCACACCGGCCGCGTGGACGTGGTGGCGGCCCAAAAGGAATCAGAGGTGATGGAGGTCTAACCAGACCTCCAGCGGTGCCCGAAGAGCTCCCGCCGACCCCCGCCCATGTGGGAATCATCATGGACGGCAATGGGCGCTGGGCCCGCCACCGCGGCCGGCCGGTCTCCTTCGGCCACCGTGCCGGCGTGCGCGCCATCAAGCCCGTGATGTACGCCTGCGAGGACCTTGGCATCAAGGTCCTCAGCGTCTATGCCTTCTCGACCGAGAACTGGCGCCGATCGCGGCGCGAGGTGCAGACGCTGATGCGTCTTTTCGAGGAGGCCTTCCAGCGCGAGTTCGACGAGCTCAACGAACGCCAGATCCGCGTCTTCATCAGCGGCCGCCGCGACGGCCTTTCCGATCGCATCCTGGAGCTGATCGAAGAGTGCGAGACGCGGTCGCGGGATAACCGCGGCGGCGTCCTCAACGTTTGCCTTAACTACGGAGGCCGGGCCGAGATCGTGGACGCGGTGAGGCGGCTGATCGCCGAGAAGGTGCGGCCCGAAGCCGTCGACGAGGCTGCGATCTCGGCAAGGCTCTATGCGCCCGAGCTGCCCGACCCCGACCTCATCATCCGCACCGCGGGCGAGCAGCGGGCCAGCAACTTCCTGCTCTGGCAGTCCGCCTATTCAGAGTTCTACGTGACCGACACGCTCTGGCCGGATTTTGGAAAGCAGGACCTGGAGGCAGCGGTATCGGACTACCAGAGACGGACGAGAAGGTTCGGCGCCCGGCCCGCCGAGTGAATCGGAGCCCGCTCATGGTCCGGATCCTGAGCGGGGGCGCCTTCGCGCTCATCGCCCTGGCGCTGATGTACGCCGGCTCCGTCGGTACCTATGTGCTGGCGGCCGGGCTTGCGGCCCTCGCCCTCTGGGAGTTCCGCGGCCTCTCGGGGCAGATGGGATACCTGGCTCCGACCTGGCTCCTCTACCCGCTCGGCGTCTACTTCACTTTCAGCGGGACGCTGCTGAAGAACATCGACCTGAAGCTGGTGCTCTCGCTGGCGCTGGTGGGCGGCCTGATGGCCTTCCTCTTCATCCCCGGCCGGCGAGAAGGGCTCGGCCGCTGGGCGATGGGCATGGCGGGAGCCCTCTACGTCGGTCTTCCTTTCAACTTCTACCTCGTGCTCTACCAGTCATCCGCGAAGCACGGCCTGGCCTGGCTGGTCTTCACGGTCGGCGCCGCCGTGTTGAGCGACGTGGCCGCGCTGCTCGTCGGATCACGCCTGGGCCGGCATGCGTTCTTCAGCCGGATCAGCCCCAAGAAGACCGTCGAAGGCGCGGTCGCCGGAGTGGTCGCGGCGGTGCTCACGATCCTCTTTGGCAGCGCTGTCGCGCTGAGCCTCCCCTGGCCGCACGCGGTCGCGCTGGGGATCCTGATCGGGCTCTCTGCTGAGCTGGGCGACCTGGTCGAATCGCAGATGAAGCGCATCGCCGAGGTCAAGGACTCCTCGCACCTGATCCCCGGACATGGCGGCGTCCTGGACCGGCTCGACTCGGCGCTCTTCCCGCCCATCCTCGTCTATTACTACGCCTTGCTCACGGGGCTTCTGTTCAGGTGAAGCGCGTCGTCATCCTGGGCGCCACGGGTTCGATCGGCAGCCAGACGCTGGAGGTGATCCAGCGCTTTCCCGACCACTTTCAGGTGCTCGGCCTGGTCAGCGGACGCCGCTCTCCGTCCCAAACCGCTCCCTACGTCATCCGGGCGGACGAGGCCGGCGCGGAGGCGCGCATCGAGGAGCTGGTGACGCACCCGGACTGCGACATCGTCGTTACGGCGATCCCGGGAGCCCAGGCGTTAAGGCCCACCCTGGCCGCGCTCCGCGCCAAGAAGATCGTCGCCCTGGCCAGCAAAGAAGTGCTGGTCATGGCCGGCGAGCTGGTGATGGCTGAGGCCCAGCAACGGCTGCGGCCGATCGACTCCGAGCACAGCGCCATCTGGCAATGCCTCTGGGGCGAGTCGCTGGAGAGCGTGAGCCGCCTGGTGCTGACGGCCTCTGGGGGTCCCTTCTGGGCCCGGCCGGAAGCCGACCTGGACGCCGTCAGCGTGGCCGAGGCGCTGGCTCATCCGCGCTGGTCGATGGGCCCCAAGGTGACCGTCGACTCCGCCACGATCATGAACAAGGGGCTGGAGCTGATCGAGGCCCACCACCTCTTCGGCGTCGGCCTCGACCGGATCGACGTCGTGATCCATCCCCAGAGCGTCGTCCACTCGCTGGTTGAGTTCGTGGACGGATCGGTCAAGGCGCAGCTCGGGCATCCGGACATGCGGCTGCCAATCGCCATCGCGCTCGGCTATCCGGAGCGCCTACCCGGCGTGATCCCGGCCGCCCAGGCTGCTGAGGTCGGGCGGCTGGACTTCCACCCGCTCGACCCCGATCGCTTCCCGGCGGTCGGGCTGGCCCGCCGAGCGGCCGAGGCGGGGAAGGGGGCGCCGGCTTGCCTCAACGCCGCCAACGAAGAGGCCGTCGCCGCCTTCCTGCGCGGTGAGCTGCCGTTCGGCCGGATCATCCCGGCGGTCGGGGCCGCCCTGGCCGCCTTCCCCGGAACCGGTCCGGACCTGGACGCCGTTCTGGCCGCGGACGAATGGGCGCGGGACTACTTCAAAGCAAAGTCGGGTAAGTTACCCGCGTGAAACCCGAGCGGAGCTTGGCGGCCTGACGTGGCGGCTTTGAACTGGCTCATCTGGGGCGCTTCTGTCGTCGTCATGTTCCTGCTCTTGATCGCGCCCCATGAAGGGGGGCACTTCGCGCTCGCCAAGCTCTTCAAGGTCAGGGTCATCGAGTTCTCCCTGGGCATGGGCAGCAAGCTCTGGTCTGGGACGGCCGGAGGCACTGTCTACGCGCTCCGAGCGCTTCCGATCGGTGGCTTCGTGCGTCTCGGCGGCATGGAGCCCGGCGACTACTCCGACCCAGCCGGCTTCCATTTCAAGCCGGCCTGGCAGCGAATCCTGATCCTGCTCGGCGGCCCCGCCGTCAACTTCCTGGTGGCGATCGTGATCGCGACCGCCATCGCGGCCCCGGCGATCTTCATCCAGCCGGGCACTGTCACCGGACTGATCGTGCCCAGCCCGGCCTACTCGGCCGGCATCCGGCCCGGCGACCGCATCCTCTCGATCGATGGTCACCCGGTCCGCCAGCCGACGGACATCCGCAAGGAGGTCGACGCCAACCCGACCGGAGCGCTCGTCTTGGTGGTGGCCAAGAGTGGTGGCGGTCAGTCCACCGTCACGGTCACGCCGGAGTTCGTCAAGAGCCAGAACCGGCCTTTGATCGGGATCGAGACGCAGCCGCCGGCCACGGTCGGCCAGGTTCTCCTCTACGGCGTCACCTACCCGTGGGAGACGACCAAAGGAATCTTCAGCGGGATCGTGATGCTGGCGACCGGCCAGATCCCCGGCGGCATCCTGGGCGGCCAGGGCTTGACCGGGGCGATCGGGATCGGCTACATGACGATCAACGCCGCGCAGCAGGGTCCGCTGGTCTGGCTCACCGTGGTGGCCATCCTCTCGGTCGCGCTCGGGTTCGCCAACCTGCTGCCGCTGCCGGCCCTCGACGGCGGCAGGATCATGGTGGTCCTGCTGGAGGCGCTGCGCGGCCGGCCCTTCGACCGGGAGAAGGAGATGCAGGTCCAGCGGTATGGGCTGGTGGCCCTGCTCGCGCTGGTCGCTTTCATCGCCTACTTCGACATCCAGAGGATCCTGAACCACCAGTTCCCGGGACTGAAGTAGCCGGCAGCAGGGATTCAAATCTCAGTGAAGAAGCGCAGGTACTCGATTCCCGTGCGGGTGGGGGACGTCGTCGTCGGAGGCGCCGCCCCGATCGCGGTCCAGACGATGACCAAGACCGACACCCGCGACGTCAAGGCCACGGTCGACCAGATCCTGCGGCTGCAGGAGGCGGGCTGCGAGATCGTCCGTCCGGCGGTTCCCGATCGGGAGGCCGCGGAGGCGCTGAAAGAGATCGTCAAGCGCTCGCCGCTGCCGATCATCGCCGACATCCACTACGACCACACGCTGGCCCTGCTGGCGTTGGAAGCCGGCGTCCAGGCGCTGCGGCTGAACCCGGGCAACCTGCCGGACCGCGAGAAGGTCATCAAAGTGGTGCAGGCCGCCAAGGAGCGCGACGTGCCGTTCCGGATCGGCGTCAACGCCGGCTCGCTGCCCGAAGAGGTCCACAAGTCACTGCGCGAGCAGCACGCCATCGATCGCGACGACCGCGAGCGCACCGCCGATCGCATGGTCGAGGTGGCACTCGGCCATTGCCAGATCCTGGAGGACCTCGACTACGGCGCCGGTCACATCAAGGTCAGCTTGAAAGCGACGGACGTGCCGACCAATGTGCTGGCGAACCGCAAGTTTGCGGAGGCCCGGCCCTATCCGATCCACCTCGGGGTGACCGAGTCGGGCCCGGTCCAGGCCGGCAGCATCCGGAGCGCGGTCGGGCTTGGCATCCTGCTCGCCGACGGAATCGGCGACACGATCCGGGTCTCGCTGGCGACCGACGACCCGACCGAGGAGATCCGGGCGGCCTACGAGGTCTTGAAGGCACTCAACGTGCGGGTCGAGTCGCCGACCCTGATCGCCTGCCCGACCTGCGGCCGGCTCGAGTACGACATGGTGCCGGCCGTGAAGGTGGTGGAGGAGCACATCAAGGCGCTCAAGGTGCCGATCACGGTTGCGGTGATGGGCTGCGTCGTGAACGGACCGGCGGAGGCCCGGCACGCCGACATCGGCGTCACCGGCGGGCGTGGGAAGGGCGTCATCTTCAAGAAGGGCAAGCTCTACAAGACAGTCCCCCAGGCGGAGCTGCTGGAGGTGCTGCTGGCAGAGGTGGACGCCCTGGCCGCCGAGAGGTCCGGCGCGGCGAAGGCGGGATAGGAAAGCGGGTACCTCCCCCCAGCTGGGGGGAGGGCAAGGTGGGGGGACGGAGCTTCCCCTCGATTGGCGCCACGCATTTCAGTAGGCTGAACGTTCCGCATGGCCGTGAGCGAAGAGCAGGACTTTGTCAAGCAGATCACCAAGATGTCGGTCGATTTCGACAAGTGGTACACGGACGTGGTCCGCAAGGCCGAGCTGGCCGATTACGCGCCGATCGCCGGCACGATGGTGCTCCGCCCTCTCGGCACCGCGACCTGGGACGCCATCCGGCGTGCTTTCGACGACCTGATCGCCGAGACCGGCCACGAGAACTGGATCTTCCCGCTCTTGATCCCCGAGGACGTTTTCATGAAAGAGGCGGAGCACGTCCAGGGCTTCGCACCGGAGGTGGCCTGGGTCACGCGAGGCGGCAAGGAAGACCTGGCGGTTCCGCTGGTCGTCAGGCCGACCAGCGAGACGATCATCGGCACGATCGTCCGCAAGTACATCCAGTCGCATCGTGACCTCCCTCTGCTCACCAACCAGTGGGCCAACGTCGTGCGCTGGGAGATGCGGACGCGCCTCTTCCTCCGCTCGCGCGAGTTCTACTGGCAGGAGGGTCACACCTTCCACGCCACAGCGGCGGAAGCGGAGAGCGAGGTGCTGCAGATCCTCGACGACTACCGGGAGATCGCGGAGGACTGGCTCGCAGTCCCGGTCATACCGGGCCGCAAGACCGAGGTCGAGAAGTTCGCCGGCGCCGAGTTCACGACCAGCATCGAAGGCATGATGCGCGACGGACTGGCGCTCCAGATGGGGACTTCGCACTACTTCGGCCAGAACTTCAGCAGCGCCTACGACATCGGCTTCACCAATCGCGAGAACCGGCGGGAGCTCTGCTACACGACGTCCTGGGGCATCTCCTGGCGGCTGATCGGAGGCTTGGTGATGGCGCACGGCGACGACAGCGGGCTCGTCATGCCACCGCGCATCGCACCGGTGCAGGCCGCGATCGTTCCGATCTTCCGCGACGAGGCGGGCAGGGAGGCGGTCAGCCGGTTCCTGGCGCCCATCACTGCCGCGCTGAAGGGAAGGGTGCGTCACCGCGTCGACTGGCGCGACAACCGCCCCGGTGACAAGTACGCGCACTGGGAGGTACGCGGCGTGCCTTTCCGCGTGGAGGCCGGCCCGCGCGACGTGGAGGCAGGCCAGGTGGTCGTCGTCGACCGGCTCAGCCGCGAGAAGCGACAGGTCCCCGCGGCGAGCCTGGCGGACTGGCTGGTCGACGAGCTGAACGCGTATCACGCGACGCTTTTCGAGCGCGCCCGCAAGTTCCATACCGAGCACACGGCGCACCCGCAGACGAAGCAGGAGTTCCGCGACTTCTTCGAGAATGGAAACGGTTTCGCGTGGGCCGCCTTCTGCGATCGGACCGAGTGCGAGCTGGAGCTGAAGGACCAGCTCGGCGGCGTGACCGCGCGCAACAAGCCCTTCAAGGTGGAGGGCGGATTCCCGGACCGCTGCGTGTGGTGCGAGCAGCCGGCAACCACGGTGGCGGTGTTCGCCAGGGCCTACTGACCCCGAGTCGGGCGCGCGCTCTCCTGCCGCCGGCCGCGCTGGTCCTGGTGGTCACGCTCGCCGCTCACCTGGAGTCCTTGCTCCGGCGAGCGAGCGACGGCGATGAGGACGCCTACAGCGCCATCGCTCGGCTCATGCTCCAGGGCGGCCGCCTCTACGCCGACGGCGGGGTCGACAACAAGCCGCCGGTGATCTTCTGGATCTACGCCGCGGCCTTCCGGCTTTTCGGCAACTACAACCTCTTCGCGGTGCACATGCTGAAGGTGGCTGTGGTGCTGGCCACGGCGGCATTGGTCGGGGTGCTGGCCAGAAAGCTCGCCGGCGACTGGGCCGGCTGGATCGCCGCGCTCTTCTACGGACTGTTCACGGCCGCAGGCGGCCCCCAGCAGTACGCCGGCGCCAACACCGAGGTGTTCATGAACCTCCCGCTCGTGGCGTCCATGCTCCTGCTGCTCAACCGGCGGTTCGCCCTGGCCGGAGCGCTGATCGCGCTCGCCTGCCTGACGAAGCAGGTGGCCATCGTGAACCTGCCTCTGGCCTTGATCTTCGCGCTGGTCTCAGCCCCGCGCGCCCGCAATCTCGCGGCGCTGCTGGCGGGCTTCGCCGCCGGTGCCGGCCTGCTGCTGGGCGCTCTCGCGCTGACCGGCTCGGCTCGAGGGTTCTGGCGCTGGACGGTCGTCAGCCTCGCCAGCTACGAGTCACCGGTCTGGGGATCGGGCCAGGCCCTGATCTACCTGCGGGAGTGGTTCCTGCCCTGGCTCCTGGCCACGCCGTTGCTCTGGGCCCCGGCACTCTACCGGCTGGCGACCAAGCCCTGGCGGGAGATGCGAGCTCCGGAGCGGACCATCGCCGGCTGGCTGCTGGTCGGCGTCCTCGGCGCGGTCGCGAGCGGACGCTTCTTCAGCCACTACAACATCGCGCTCGTCGCTCCGCTCGCCATCCTGGCCGGGGCGGCGCTGGCCGAGCTGCGGCGCCTGCCGCGGCGAACCTGGCGGGGGTTGCTGGCCGCGGGAGCCCTGGCCGGCACCCTTGCCGCAGGCATCTTTCTGCTCGCCGATGCTCGGCTCCTGCCCGCGCCGGTCAGGCTGACCGGGACCCCGCCAGACCGCAGCGGCGCCGCCGACTACGTGCGGGCGCACACCAATCCGGGCGACCGCATCTTCGTTTGGGGGAATGCGCCTTACGACTACGTCCTGTCCGAGCGGACCCCGGCCTCGCGGTTCACAGCATTTCTGCGTGGGTTTCCTCGCGAGCAGGGCCTGGAGCCGCGGAACTGGGACACCACGCCGGACGTCTGGCCCGCCCTGAAAGAGGACTTCGTCAACCACCCTCCGGCGTTCATCCTGGACACTTCGACGGACCCCTACGGCACCTTCACGCACTATCCGTTGAGCCGTTTTAGCGAGGTCGCGGCGCTCGTGCGGGACGGCTATGAGCCCGTCGCCGTGGTCGAAGGCGTGACCATCTACCAGCGCCGCGGTTGAAGTTCGCGGTCGCGGCGCTCCTCGCGCTGCTCGCGGCGCAGCTGGTCTGGGAGGCCTGGGGCGACAGCCTGACGTTCGACGAAACTCGTTACGTCCGGGCCGGCGCCTGCGCCTGGCGCACGGGGACCATCGATCTCGAGGTCAGCAACCCGCCCGCCGTGAAGCTGCTGAGCGGAGCAGGGGTCGACCTCGCCGGAGTCCACACTGGGGGCTGCGCCGGTGACGCCGCCTTCTACCGGGTCTCGCCCGACGACCTCCGCCGGCTGATCCTCGTCGCCCGCTTGCCGGTCATCGCGCTGGCGCTCCTCCTTGGTCTCCTTGTGTTCTGGTGGGGGAGCGCTCTGTACGGCGCCTTCGCCGGCGTTGTGGCCCTCGGCTTGGTAGCGGTCGAACCGACGCTCCTCGCGCACGCCCACCTGGCGACCGGCGACCTGGCGCTGAGCCTCGCTTTTGTGGCCGCGCTGGCGGCGCACTGGCGCTGGCGCCAGTCCCGGCGACGGCGCTGGCTCCTGATCTGCGGACTGGCGGTTGGATTCGGGCTCCTGAGCAAGGTCAACGCCCTTCTTCTGCTCCCGCTGCTGGGAGCCATCGAGCTGGTCTCCAGTGGAGGTGGGGTGCGGCACCGGCTCGCCCGGTTGGTCGGATCCGGCATGATCGTGGCCGGCTGCGCGTGGGCGGCGGTCTGCCTCGTTTACCTGCCCTTCACGCAAAGCCACCACGACTGGGGGCCGCCGCTCGCCTGGGTCGCGCCGCCCTCCTGGTTCGCATCCCTTCTGGTACCGGTCGGGGATCGCGGAAGCGGGCACGTGAACTATCTGAACGGCGTCATCGCGCCGGGCAACCAACCCTTTCCGCAGTACTTCCTGGAAGCGCTGGCGCTGAAGACGACACTCGGGTTGCTTTTCCTTGTCGCCGCCGCCGCGTTGATCGCGGCTCGCCGCCGTGACTTCATCGCGCTGCTTTATCTCTGGCTCCCGATCACCGTCGTGGTCGGCAGTGCCAGCCTGGGGGCGCTCGACCTCGGCGTCCGCTACGTGCTCCCGGTCTATCCGCTCTTCGCGCTTGCCGCTGGGTCAGCCGCCGGCGCTCTGGCCACGCAGCGCCTGGCGGTGCGGGTGGCGGTGGCCGGCGCCCTGCTGGCGGTCGCGGCGTCAAGCTTCGCGCATGGCCAGGACCGGATCGGTTACTTCAACGAGCTGGCCGGCGACCGGCCCGAGCGGTACCTGTCCGACAGCAACCTGGATTGGGGACAGGACGCCTGGCGGCTCCGGGACTGGTGGGTGGCGAGCGGGCAGCCTCCGCTTTCGACCGCCTATTTCGGGACGCTCACCCTCGACCACTACGGAATCGAGGCGACTCCGGTCCAGCCCGCGACGGAACCAGTGCACGGCCTGCTGGCGGTCAGCCTCACCCGGAAGACGATCATCGGAGACAGCCAGCTGCCTTACGCCGGCCGGCCCTACCGGTTTCTCGAGGGCCGCCGGCTTCTGGCCAGGATCGGCAGCTCGATCGAGGTCTACGACCTGGGCTAGCTCTAGCCTTTGACAGCTCCGACCGAGACGCCTTCGATGAAGAACTTCTGGAAGCCCAGGAAGAGGGCGAGCACCGGCAGCACGACCAGCGTCGAGGCCGCCATCAGCAGGTTGTACTGGACGTTGTGCTGGGAGCGGAAGAACTGGAGGCCGATGGCCAGCGGGTAGCGGCTCTCGTCCTGGAGGTAGATCAGCGGCAGCAGGAACTCGTTCCAGGCCGCCACCGCCGCGAAGATGATCACAACCGCGACCGCCGGCTTGGCGAGCGGCAGGATGATGTGCCAGAAGATCTGCAGCTCGCGGGCGCCGTCGATGCGCGCCGAATCCGAGATCTCGACGGGCAGCTGCAGCAGGAACTGGCGCATCAGGAAGATGTAGAAGGGGTTCCCGAAGAAGGCGGGGATGATCAAGGGCAGGAAGGTGTCGATCCAGCCCAGCTTCGTGAAGACGTCGAAGAGGCCCAGGATCAGCACCGGGAAGGGGACGAAGATCGTCGCCATCACGATCGCGAAGACGAAGTCGCGACCCGGCCACTTGATGCGTGCGAATCCGTAGGCGATCAGCGGGTTCGAGATGCCGGCTCCGATGGCGGTGCCCGCCGTCAGGATCACCGAGTTGATGAAGAACTGCGGGAAGGGGATGTAGCGGATCGCGGAGATGAAGTTGCCCGGGTTGGGCGCCAGCGGCCAGAGGGTTGGCGGGTAGATGTTCAGCTCGGGGTTGTCTTTCAGCGCCGTGGTGGCCATCCAGTAGAACGGCACGAGGTAGAGGAAGCACATCCCGATGAGAATCACCCGCGGTGTGACCGCGGACTGAAGCAGCCCGGCCAGTGGGCGCCGGTTCCGGCGGCCGGCCTGCGGGAGCTGCTCGACCAGCGGGCGGTCGACGCTCCTGACCGTCATCTCAGGTCACCTCGTAGTGAACCCAGGATCTCGACGTCCGCATGATCGCCAGAGCCAGCACGACGCTGACCAGGAAGAGCACCGTGGCGAGGGCTGAGGCGTAGCCCATATCGGTGAACTGGAAGGCGGTCTTGTAGAGGTAGAGGACGTAGAACATGAGCGAGTTGTCGGGTCCGGCGACGTACTGACCGGCGCCCGCTCCGGCGCCGCCCTGCGTCAAAACGTAGGCCGGGGTGAAGATCTGGAGGCCCAGGATCAAGCCCAGGATCAGGTCATAGAGGATGACCGGCGTCAGCAAGGGCAGCGTGATGTGGTAGAAGCGGCGGATGGCGCCGGCTCCGTCGAGCGCGGCGGACTCATACAGCTCACTCGGTATGCCGCGGATCGCGGCCAGGAAGATCAGCGCCGGGCCACCGGCGCCGAGCTGAGCCAGGATGACGACGGAAACCTTCGTCCAGGCGGGATCGCCGAGCCAGTTGATCGAGGGCCCCCCGAGCGTGACGATCGCGTAGTTGAGCACGCCGAACCGCGGGTTCAGCAGCACGATAAAGATGAAGGTGAGGGCGTAGATCGGAAGGATCGAGGGCGCGTAGATGGCCGCCCTGTAGATGGCGACCTCGCGCACCTTCTGGTTCATCGCCAGCCCCAGCGCGATCGCGATCACGAGACCGACCGGGACGGCCAGCGCAACGTAGTAGAGCGTGTTGTACATCGACTTCCAGAAGAGGACGTCGTGGTACATGTGCTCGTAGTTGGTGAATCCGATATTGGTCGCGTCGCCGAACCCGGAATAGCGGGTAAAGCTGATCGTGAACGAGTAGTAGATCGGGTAGGCGGTGAAGGCCAGGAACCCGATCACCCACGGCCCGACGAAGGGCAGAGCCACCAGCAGGCTCTGCCGATCCTTCTTATCGAGTCGAAGGCGGGGAACGGCGATCATCGCCGTTCCCCGCGAGAACCTGCGGACACTACTTCAGCGGGCAGAACTGCTGAAGCTTGGCATTCGTATTAGTCGCAACGTCGGCGAGGGCCTTGTCGGCCGTGGCTGACCCGCGGACCACCGCGTCCTGCGCCGTGCTCAGCTGGTCCCAGTAGAACGCGCCTACAGGAATCGGCGGCCGGCTCTTGGCGACCGGCAGGAGCTTGGTGGCGAAGAAGGTGTGATCGCCCTGGTAGAGGCTCGCGTCCGAGCCCAGTGACTTCCAGGTGGGCAGGTGCTGCGTCTCGGTGACGTAGGTCTTCATCCCATCGGGGCCGGCCAGGTACTTCATGAAGTCATAGCCCGCATCGGCATGCTTCGCACCGGTCGGGATCACGAGCGACCAGCCGCCCGCCCACGTGCTGGGCGTGTCGCCGGTCTTGGGAATCGGGATGTAGGTGACGCCGTACTGGAGGTCGGGCTTGTATTGCTTGACCCAGTTGAGGGGCCAGTCACCGGTGATGATGAACGCGGTCTTGCCGGTCAGGAACGGCCACTGCTGGGGCGGATTGTTGGGCGGCAGGAAGGAGCTGACCCAGGTCTGCGCCTTCTCCGGACCGAGCGCCTTCGCCCAGTCGCCGAACATGGTCGTGAAGGCCTGGACGATCTTCGGATCGGTCGGGGTCACTTTGCAGCTGCCGGAGTCGAAGAAGCTTCCCCCGAAATCGAAGCCCCAGGTGTAGTGCCAGCCCTGGTCCACCCAGGGCACGAAGCCGATCACGTCGTAGGCGCCGCTGGCGTCCTGGTGGTTGACCTTGTTGGCCATGGTTCGGACCGTGTCGATGGTGACCGGGCCGTTGGCGGCATCAAGGGGAGTGATGTCGACGCCCGCCGCCTTTAGAAGGTCCTTGCGGTACCAGAGGGCGCGAACGTCGGTGTCGAGCGGGAGCGCGTAAGGCTTGCCCTGGAAGGTCGCCTCTTTCCAGGCGAAGTCCACGTACTTGCTGGAGAGGTTTCCCGCACCGTACTTGGTGAGGTCGGTCAGCACGCCGGCCGCGGCGCGTTCGGCGACCGTGAAGCGGTCGAGCATGTAGACGTCAGGGCCGCTGCCGCCACGGACGGCTGTCATCAGCTTGGTGACGTCGGTTTCCGATCCGGGTACCTGCACCATCTTCACGCAGCCGACTGAGCTCTGGCCGTTGTAGGTGTCGACAACGTGCTTCAGGCTGTCGGAGTCGGGCGGCGTGTGCGAGGTCCAGAAAGTGGCCAGCGTCGTCCCTGACTTGCAGCCGGCAAGCGGAGGTCCGCTACTGCCACCTCCTTGGGCGCACGCGGCGACCACCACGCTTAGACAGATCAGCGAGGCCGTCCAGCCCCGCCCGCTGAATGATCTCATGGGTTCCTCCTCCACAAGCAGTCTTACAGCGTCGAGATCACTTATAGCGAGCGGACGGTGTCTCAGCCGGTCGGATTCAGCCCCGACCGGCGCTGCGTTTGAGCCACCGACCCATAACGCGCGACAAGTACCCCCGCGCAAGGTAGTGCGGTTCTGGTGTGGGTGTCAAGCAGGGTGTTTGAGCAGGCCTTCAAGAGGCCTGGTGCCCACCGACGAGCCAGGTGTGCACCTGGAAGGGGCTGAACTGAAGATCCGGCTCGCCCAGCGCGTCCTCCAGCAGGTTCAGCTCGGATGCCAGGCGCCAGCCGGAAGGCAGCGTGACCGTGGCCGCGCCCCGGGCGCCCTGGGGTTCGTAGAGGCGAAGGACCAGGCCCTCGCCATCCTCCGCCGCCTTCAGCGCCCCAAGGCCAAGTCCGAGCCCACCTAGCTCGACAGCCTTCCAGGTCCGCGGCTCGGGGGCGGCGCAGCGGGTCGCCAGGAGCGGAGCATTCAGGTCCTCCGCCTCGGCCAGTACCCCGCCCTCGTGCCAGCCCCCATGATGCGGGTAAAGGGAGTAGGTGATGACCTGGCTCCCCTCGTCGGCGAGCGGATCCGGATAGATCGGCGACCGCAGCAGGCTCAGGCCCAGCTCGTTGTCGATGGCGTGGTGCCCGTAGCGACCGTCGTTGAGCAGAGCCGCACCAAAGCCGGGCTCCGAGAGATCGGCGAAGCGATGGCCCGCGACCTCGAAGCGAGCCGCTTCCCAGGTTGTGTTGCGGTGCGTCGGCCGGCGGATTACGCCGAAGGCGGTTTCGAAGGTCGCGTGGTCGGCGCGGACGGCGAGCGGGAAGCGAGCCTTGAGGAGCCAGCGGCGGTCGTGCCAGTCGATGGTGGTGCGGAAGTCCAGCCGCGGCGAGTTGGCCCAGAGGCGTACGTCCTGCGTCAGGCTGCTGCCTCGGAACCGCCGGCGGATGCGAACGGCCACCCGGTGCGGACCTCGCTCAAGCACCTCGATCGATTCCGCCTCCAGGAGCTCCTCACCGTCCAGGGCGTAGTCGGCGTCGATGTCCCAGGCATCCCACTGGCGCGGTTTGTCCACGTAAGCCCAGACCTGGTTGCCCGGGCCCGCGAGGACCTCTCGGCCGGCGCGCTTGTCGAGGAAGCTCGCCAGCCGGCCGTGCTCGTCGAGCACGACTCGCACGTAGGCGTTCTCAAGCTGGGTCTCGCTGACGGCCAGCTCGCCTGGCGCCGGGAGGCGTGTGAAAGCGGCTGCGGCCAGGCCTGGAACGGTGTCCCCGGAGGACACCAGATAGGCGCCCTCGACCTGCTGGGTGCCGTCGCCGGGCTCGGTGAGCTCGACGCGCAGAGGTCGGTCCTGCGCGCTCGGGTTGACTACGAAGAGCTGCTTGCCCGGCCCGCCGGCGAGGCCGTCGCGCAGCCGGCCAAGGCTTTCCGCCGCGGCGCCACCGGCCCGCTCGATGACGCTGCCCAGCTCCTTTTCGGTCACCTCGTAAACCTCGCGGACGCCGGAGCCCGGCAGGATGTCGTGGAACTCGTTCCGCAGGTGGAGCTGCCAGAGCGGCTCGAAGCGGGAAGGTGTCGAACCGCTGAGCAGGGCCGCCATGGCATCGACCGCTTCGGCGGTGATCAGGGCGCGTTCCGCCTGCCGGTGCAGCCGCTTGACGCGACCCTGGCTAGTGAGCGTGCCGCGATGCAGCTCGAGGTAGAGCTCGCCGACCCAGCGTGGCAGCAGCTTGTCGGCGGTGTCCTTCGCAAGCGCGGCGAAAAAGTCCCCGACCAGAGCGAACCGGGCGCTCGGAACGACCGGCAGCTCGTTGACCAGACGGGCGTCCTCCAGCATCCAGTCGGTCGGCCCGCCCCCGCCGTCGCCGTAACCGACGGAGAGGAGGCTTTCATCGTGAAGGTACTTGCCCTTGAAGTTCTGCCAGGTGTGGAGGAGTGCGTTGGGATTCGGGTCGCCGTTGTACCCGTTCAGGTACCGATGCCGCACGCTGGCCGGGTTGTCGAAGAGGTGGGCCAGGACCCGGCTGCCGTCCAGGCCCTCCCACCAGAAAAGGTCATAGGGAAAGCGGTTGGCCTCCGACCAGTTGAGCTTGATCGTGAAGAAGTTGCTGATGCCGGCGCCCCGCAGAATCTGGGGGAGGGCGGGACTGAACCCGAAGCAGTCAGGCAGCCAGGCGACCTGGTGGCGACGCCCGAAGCGGGACTCGAAGAAGCGCTGGCCATAGAGCAGCTGGCGGACCAGCGACTCGCCCGTCGGCATGTTGAGGTCCGGCTCCACCCACATGCCGCCGACCGGATCCCACTGGCCGGACGCCACCTTCTCCTTGACCTTCGCGAAGAGCGCCGGATCGTCTTCCTCGACGAAGGCATAGAGCTGGGCCGTGCTCTGGTTGAAGCGAAATTCCGGGTAGCGCTCCATCAGCGAGAGGGCGGTTGAGAAGGTGCGCTGCGCCTTCCGCCTGGTTTCGTCGAGCGGCCAGAGCCAGGCCAGGTCGATGTGGGCGTGTCCGCTGAGCGCGATGCTGCCGCGCTTCGGGTAGTGCTCCCGCAGCTCAACGAGCCGCTTCCGGAGGAGCTCGGCCGCAGCCAGCAGCTTCTCGTCCTCTTCCGGCGTCAGCGCGGCGCTCGGCTGCCCCACGAAATCGGGCAGCTGCCAGATCTCCTGGAGCTGAGGACTCGCCGCCAGCCGGCTCACGTAGGGGACGGTTGCCGAAGGAAATTCGAGCCGGGTGAACGCCTCTTCGGCGGCGATCAGCAAGGGCGTGGTCGCCTCGTGCCCGGCCAGCGCCTGAGTGGTCTCGATGAGGAGCCGGAGCCGCCGTTCGAAAGCTTCCACGGCCGGGTCGAGGAGGATCAGCCTGGCCACCCGCAAGCGGGGGTCGGGGCTGGGCTGGCCGAAGGGCAGCCGGGCCACCGCGCTCACCTCGACCGAGAAGGACCGGCCCTGCAGAGGAAAGCGCTGGTGGTGCGGGTCGAGTCCGAAAGCCTCCTGCCCGCCGCCGTCGTAGCTCAGCCGGACCAGGCCCTCGCCGCCGAAGTCGAGCTCCAGCCGGCTCTCTTCCAGCGGCCAGTCGGCGGGCACCTGAACAGTCGGGTGGGTGAAGGTCAGCACGCCTGTCCGTGTGGGCCAGGCCTGGCCGGCCGCGAGTGGGCGGCCGTCGCAGGCCCAGTCGGGGACGTCGACCGTGGAGCGCACCCGCCAGTAGCCGATCTCACCGAGGCGCGAGAGGAGTCGCTCCAGCCTCTGCTCAGGACTCAAGGGTGTGATCACGGCGGTACCTCAAGCGTCGGACGGCCGGCGGCAAAGGCGAAAGCCTCGTCGAGGATGACATGCTTGGCCGGCGTCATGCCGGTGAGCGCCGCGGTGATGGATCTGGCTGGGAAGGTGGCGATTGTGACCGGGGGCGGCGCCGGGATCGGGCGGGCGGCCGCGCTAGCTCTGGCCGAGGCGGGCGCCGCGGTCGGAGTGGCGGACGTGGATCTCGCGGCCGCGGAAGCGGTGGCTTCCGAGATCCGACGGTCGGGCGGTCGGGCGCTGGGCCTGGCGGTCGACGTCAGCAATGCCGAAGACACCGAGCGGATGGCGTCGCGCACTGTCGCCGAGTTCGGCGGACTCGACCTGCTCTACAACAACGCCGCGATCCAGATTTACGGCAGCGTGACCGAGCTCGCGGAGCAGGATTGGGACCACGTCTTCGCGGTGAACGTGAAGGGTGTCTACCTCTGCTCTCGGGCCTGCATTCCGCACCTGCTGGCGCGCGGCGGCGGCGCCATCGTGAACGCTGCCTCCGTCCAGGGACTGGCGACGCAGAAGCGGGTGGCCGGTTACGCGGCCTCGAAGGGAGCGGTCATCGCGCTCACCCGCAGCATGGCGCTGGATTACGCAGGGGACGGGATCCGGGTCAACTGCATCTGTCCGGGGTCGGTCGATACGCCCATGCTGCGCAAGAACGCGGCGGCGGAGGGAGATCCCGACGCCGTGCTCGCGAGGTGGGGAAGGGTGCATCCGCTGGGCCGGGTGGCCCGACCTGAAGAGGTCGCCAACCTGGTCAGGTTCCTCCTTAGTGACGAGGCGTCGTTCATCACCGGCGCCACCTATGTCATCGACGGCGGGCTCTTGGCAGCTTTCGCACCCGAATGACGCGCATCAACGAGCACGTCCACGTGCTGGAGGTGCCGCTCGTGGCGAAGACTCCGGTCCGGGTCACGCTGGTGACCGGAGCGGATTACGCGGTGCTGGTCGACACCGGCACAAAGCAGATGGCGCCGGCCATCCTGGAGCTGATCCGGGAGGCGGCGGGCGAGCTCCAGCGAGTACGGCTCGTGATCAACACCCACGCCCACCACGACCACATCGGCGCTAACCACCAGATCAAAACCGCGTGCCGATCGCTGCTGTGTGCGCCAGTCGAGACCATCGCCTGGATCGAAGACTTCGAGGTCCACTACCGCGAGTTCTGCCTGGTCGCTCCCGAGGTGCTGCCAGACGCGCCCTGGATGCGCGAAGAGGCGCTTTCGATTCTCGACGCGGAGACGCACGTCGATCTCTGCCCTCAAGAGGGCGACCTGATCCGCCTCGGCTCAGGTGTGGAACTGCACGTACTCGCCTTGCCGGGCCACTTGAAAGCCGAGCTGGGCTTCATCGAGACGGCGACGAACACGCTGATCCTCGGCGATGCGCTGATCAACAACGGCATCACAGATCTCGGGCCGATGTTCCACGGCTACCAGCGCGCCGCGGCGTACAAGAGCACTCTTCGGAAGCTGCGCTCGCTGGCGGAAGAGCAGCGTTTTGCGAGCGTCGTCTCGGCGCACCTGCCGCTCGTCGACTGGGAGGGCTTTGTCGAGCTGGTCGACCGCGCCGAGAGCTTCGTCTCGAAGATCGAGTCGGATCTGCTGGCGATCGTCGAGGAGAAGGAAGACGGAACGCTGAAAATCGTCTGGGAAGCGCTCTGCGAAAAATGGGGCTATCGCGAGGAGTTTCGGGGCCTGGCCATGGTCATGACGCACCTCGACCTGCTGGTGGCGGCAAACCAGGTCAGACGGTCGGAGGCGGGGACCTACCGGATCGCGTGATGACGGCGCCAGACGAGAGGGCGGTGCAGGCGCGTGCAGCGCAGCGGGATCTGGTCCGGAGAGGCTACGACCGCATCTCCCGCGCCTATCGCAACGACGTGGGCCTCCCCCACGCCGGAACCGCTGAGCACGAGGTTCAGTATCAGGAGTGGACCAACGAGCTGGCTCAGCTGCTAAAGGCCGGCTCCACGGTTCTCGACCTTGGCTGCGGTGTTGGCATTCCTACATCAAAGCTGCTGGTGAGCAAGGGGTTCAAAGTCGTCGGCGTCGACATCTCCGCCGTTCAGATCGAGCGTGCCCGTCTGCTCGTTCCCGAGGCGACTTTCATCCAGGCCGACATGGTTTCTTGGGATGCCGAGCCGGAGACATTCGACGCCGTTGTTTCGCTTTACGCGTTGATTCATGTGCCGTTGGAGGCGCGATCTATCTCGATTGGTTGAGCCAGGCGGGCCTGGATCCGTCATGGCATCGATTCGTGCCAGAGGGGACCGGCGGCCACACGCTCGTGCTCGCACAAGCCGGCGATCCTTCGGTCGATCGGTCTTAGGGCTCGTCCGCCGGGAGATGGGCGATCGACCGCAAAGCTTGGTCGCACTCCTCGGCTCCGTCGAGGATGCTTAGCTCCGTTCGATAGGCCAGGCGCTCGCCAGGCTCGAGCATCGTCAGCTCGCCCTGGGCCCGGGTCAGCGCGCGCCCGATCAGCCCCGTTGTCGAGGGTTCGAGCCCGAGGGCGTAGGTGCCGCTGGCGAAGTGGCGCCACTGCAGGAAATGCGGCAGCGTCGTCGCGTCGTAGTCGAGAACGACGCCCCACGGCGAGGCCGGGTCGGCGCGGTTCAGGAGCGCGACTCTGACGCGGCCGTCCGCATCGGATTCCATCCGGTGCTCGAAGACCTGCTCCACGAAATCGGGCGTCGGGTTCGTGAACCGCAGATGCTCATCTGGGCCGCCCGTCGCGGACGGAGTGCGGGAGACGACCTCCTGGATGGGCGCGGCCAGCTCACAGGACGGATCCAGGAGCGGGGCGCCGAGGTTGACGTGATAGAGGAGCATGTGGGGAGCGCTCTGGTGGCCGCGATTTTCCACCTCGTCATCCCAGACGATGCTCCGGCCCCGCAGCGAGGTGCTCAGCCGCCGCGTCAGGACCAGGTTCTCGGCCAGCGCGCCCGCTTGAACGACCTCGCCGACGGCTTCCAGCTCCCAGTCCTCGCCGCGCCGGACCTCGCCGTAGCGGCGGAGCAGCGCCGGAGTATTCGAGACCCGACCGTGGAGCCCGTAGCGGGCTGACGTGCGGCCGGGATAGCCGTAAGTGTCACGGGGATCCTCGGCCGGGCCGAGAACGTGGTCGAGCCCGCAGGTCACGAGCAGACCACCCTGGAACGTCCGCAGGAAGCCGAGGCCCTCGGGTTCGCGGTACCAGGGTCCGATCAGGCCGACGGGTGAGAGCCAGGAGATCGAACGGCCGTTATAGCGGCACCAGGCGATGTCCATGGCCCGGTCGACCAGCACCCCGAAGTCGAGGCCCGCGGCGGTCCGGAACTCGACGACCCTGACGCCGCGTTCGACCCCGTCCTGCAAGGTGACCAGTCGGGTTCCGCCCAGCTGCTGCAGGTGGCCGACGTTCTCCGGAGCGCCCATCCCCAACGTGGTACCACTTATAGCCCGTGCTGGTGCCCGACGCGGACGGCCGCCTTCACGGGCACGGCCCGCTGGCACTCCCCTTCTCGACGCCTCGCCTGCAAGGGCGGTTCGGTCCCGGGTGGACGGTCGACGACCTCGCGGTCTGGGGTGCGGGCAGTGTTGGCAGCATCCGGCTCCAGCCCGCGGCGCCCATTTCGAGGTCGGCGGCGCTCCCCAATCGTCTTGAGCTGACTGGAGCCGGCTCTTCGTTCACGGCGGAAGCTCTCCCGAACGCTTCGTGCGTTGTCGTCGACGTCCAGCACCCGGCCCCCGTATTGCAACTGAGTCTCCGATCAGCGGCCGGCGGCAGACGTCGACCCGAAGGCGAGTCGCTGCTGCTCCAACTTCCCCGGGCGGTCCTCATCGCGTGGGCGCGCGGCGCCGTCGCGAGCGATCGGCGCCTAGCCATCCCAGGCCGGTCGCGTCTCATCCTCGCGCTCGGTGCAACCGAGGCCGAGGCTCGTCGAGCGCTCACCGCCGTCCGGCAGGACCCGCATCCGCTGGAGGCCGGGCGTACCTATCGCACCTGGTGCGCGAGCCAGGTGCCTACCACGGACCCGCTTTTGGGCTCGCTCCTGACGCACGCCCTGCATGCGGCGGCGTCGAGCCGAAAGCAGGACGCCGGCGGCGGCTTTGCCGGCCTCGCGGCGGGCTACGGGTACAGCTTTCCAGCGCGCACCTACTACCGCGATGGGTACTGGACCTCGCGGGCGCTGCTCCCCTTCAGGCCGGAGTGGGTTCGCGAAGAGATCAAGGTCCTTGCCGGCGGCGTGCACGCCGACGGTGAGGCGCCCTCCGGCGTGCTGGTCCCTGCCGGAGGCGATCCCGGCGGGGAATTCTGGCCGGACCACCTTGACTCGCCGCTGTTCTTCGCAATCCTGATTGCCGACTACGTCGCGACAACCGGTGACCGGTCGCCCCTCGAGCACGGGACGGTAAGGGATGCGCTCAGCTCGATCGGGAAGAGGTACCTTGCCCTGGCGGAGACCGGCGGCGGACTGCCGCTCAAGCCTCGGCATGAGCGCGATTGGGCGGACAACGTGTTTCGGTCGGGCGTCGTCGCCTATGACGCAATGCTCTATCTCGGCGCCCTGCGCTCACTGGCCTTCTTGGCTGGGGATGATGTCCGGCTTCGGAATCGCTGCCTGAACGCCTACCCGATTGGGCAGAGGGCGCTCGAACGGGCGCTCTGGCTCCCTGACGCGGGTCACTACGCCGAGTACCGCGCCGCGGACGGATTCGTCGAATCCCACCTGGCGATCGACAGTCTGGTCGGGGCCTGGCTGGGCGTGCTCCCGCCCGAGCGCGAGCGGCAGCTGCTGACTGCGGCCCAGCGGCTGCTGGTGACGCGCGACAACCCCGGCCAACCCTACGGCGACTGGGGCGTCATGGCCTGCTTTCCGCCGTACCGGCGAGCCGCCGATCTGCGGGGCAAGTCGAGGTTCGCCTACCGCTACCACAATGGCGCCGACTGGCCGTACTGGGACGCCGTGTTCGCCCAGGCGCTTCGCAAGCAGGGCGGCCAATCCGGCGCCTGGCGCCACGTCCTGACGCGCTGGTGGTCCTACGGACTGGAGCAAGGCTGGCCGGAGCCGGTCGAGTACTTCTCGCCGCCGTATGGCCGCGGATCCCCGCTGCAGGCCTGGAGCGGCCTCGCGGCTGCCGTCCTGGCGGAGAGCGAAGCCCGGCCGCGGCTATAGTGGCCGGCACTGAGCCTCACGATCGGACTGGCCGGCGCTGGGCGGATCGGCGCTTTTCACGCGCGGGTCCTCGTCGCCAGCCCGGAGGTGAAGACCCTGCTCATCACCGATCCCGAGCCGGGTCGGGCCGAGCGGGTCGCGGCCGAGCTGGGAGCCCGCAGCGTGGAGTCGGCGGAGGCGCTGGTCAGCGCCGGCGCGGAGGCCCTGGTGATCGCCGCCGCGACTCCCTCGCACGCGCCGCTCATCAAACTCGGCGCCGAGGCTGGGCTCCCGATCTTCTGCGAAAAGCCGATCGCGATCGACCTGGCGACGACGGACACTGTCCTGGAGCAGGTCAGCAAGGCCGGTGTCCGGCTCCAGATCGGCTTCCAGCGCCGCTTCGACCCCGGCTATCGCGCGGCGCGGCAGGCCATCCGTTCCGGCCAGCTCGGCGATCTCTACCTGGTTCGCGTGGCCGATCATGACCCCGAACCGCCGCCGGAACCGTACGTAGCTGCCACGGGTGGCATCTGGCTCGACTTCATGGTCCACGACTTCGACGCCATCCCCTGGGTCACGGGCCAGGAAGTCGTCGAAGTCTTCGCCGACGGCGCCGCCTACTCGGAGGTCTTCGCGCGCCACCACGACATCCACCACGGCGTGGCGGTCCTGCGTCTCTCGGGTGGCGCGCTGGGACTGGTGTCGGTCAGCCGCCACGACCCTCTCGGGTACGACGTCCGGATGGAGCTCCTCGGCTCCCGGCAAAGCCTCGCCGTCGGCCTCGACGAGCGGACTCCGCTGCGCTCGGTGGAGCCGGGGGTGGCGGCCCCCTCGGCGTCTCCCTACGGCGACTTCACTGACAGGTTCGAGGCTGCCTACAAGGCCGAGCTCGCGGCGTTCCTGGCTGCGGCGCGTGGCGGAGTTCAAGAAGGCTGTACCGGCGATGAGGCGCGAACCGGCTTACGGGTCGCCCTGGCGGCCGGGCGGTCCGTCGCCGAGCACCGTCCGGTCCGCGTCGAGGAAATCGGATGAAGGTCGCCGGGGCACCGATCACCTGGGGCGTCTGCGAAGTTCCCGGCTGGGGTCACCAGATGGGAGCCGAACGCGTCTTCCGGGAGATGCGTGAGCTTGGCCTGGAGGCAACCGAGCTCGGCCCGCCCGGCTACCTCCCTGACGGCGCCGCCGACCTGCGCCGGCAGCTCGACTCGTCTGGCCTGAGTCTCGCCGGCGGCTTCCTGGCTGCCGTGCTGCACGAGCCGGACAGTCGGGCGGCGACCCTGGGACTGGTCGGAAAGACCGCGGCCAAACTGGCGGCCGCGGGTGCCGAGGTGCTGGTCCTGGCCGCGGCGCTGCCGGCCGCCGGCTACGAGACTCGGGAACGGCTGACGGAGGACGGGTGGGCGGCGCTTATCGAAACGCTCAGCGCTGTCGAGGAGGCGGTTGCGGCCCGCGGCCTGCGCCTGGCAGTCCATCCCCACGCCGGCACGGCGATTGCCGGCGCCGCGGAGGTGACCCGGCTCCTGGAGCGGACGACCGCCTCCCTCTGCCTCGACACCGGTCACCTCTTCCTCGGTGGAGTCGACCCGGCGGAGCTGGCCCGCGCCGCCGGCTCCCGAGTCAGCCACGTCCACCTGAAGGACGTTGACGCCGGCCTGATGGCCCAGCTGGCCGGCGGCCGGCTCTCCTACCTGGAAGCCATACGCGCCGGGCTCTATCGACCACTGGGCCAGGGTGACCTGGATCTCGAGGCAGTCTTCGGGAGCCTCCAGGAATCGGGATACGAAGGCTGGTACGTCCTGGAGCAGGACGTGGCGCTGGCGGAAGAGCCGGCGCCAGGCGAGGGACCGCTGGTGGCGGCCCGGCAGAGCGTCGAGTTCTTCCGCGCCCTGGAGGGTCTCAAGGGCAGGATCGCGAAGTGACGCCGCCCGAGGTCATCACGATGGGCAGGGTTTCGGTCGACCTCTACCCGGAGCAGATCGGCGTCACCCTGGCCCAGGTCCGCAGCTTCGCTAAGTCCCTCGGCGGCAGCCCGACCAACGTCGCGGTGGCCGCAGCGCGCCTCGGTCGGCGCTCGGCGGTAATCACCAAAGTCGGGTCGGACGGCTTCGGCGACTATGTCCGGCAGGCCCTCGAGGGGTTCGGCGTCTCTGCGGGCTGGGTCGGCACCGACCCCGTGCTGCGCACGCCGATCGTCTTTTGCGAGGTGCACCCGCCCGACTACTTCCCGCTGCTCTTCTACCGCGAGCCGCAGGCGCCGGACATGCGGCTCGAGCCCGGCGACTTCGACGCCGCCAGCGTCGCCGCGGCGCCGCTCTTCTGGACCAGTGGCACCGGCCTCTCCGCCGAGCCGAGCCGGAGCACCACTTTGGGAGCCATGCGCAGCCGGCGCGGGCCCATCACTGTCCACGACCTCGACTTCCGACCTGGGCTCTGGAAGGCGGACGACGATCCCCGCCGCTGGGCCCGCGAGGCGGCCGCCATGGCGACGGTGGTGGTGGGGAACCTGGAGGAGGTCGAGATGGCGACCGGGAGCCGCGACCCCGAGCGGGCGGCGGCCGACCTGATGGAGCTTGGTCCCGAGCTGGTGATCGTGAAGCAGGGCCCGCGTGGTGTCTTCGCAAGAAGGGGGCGGGAGACTGCGCTGGTGCCTCCGATCCCGGTTGAGGTCATCTGCGGTCTCGGCGCCGGAGACGCGTTCGGCGGCGCGCTCTGCCACGGGCTGCTGGCGGGGTGGGAGCTGGACCGGTTGATTCGCTTCGCGAATGCGGCCGGGGCGATCGTCGCCTCGCGGCTGGCCTGCGCTGACGCGATGCCTGAAGATCGTGAGGTGGAGGCGTTGCTGGCGGCGCAAACCCATGTCTGACCTGCTGGCCCGGCTGACCCAGATCCGGCGGGAGCATCCGGAGCGGATCGCCGAGGCCCTGCGGTCGCGGCGCCGGCGGCCGTTGCTTGGCGAGCGCGGCACGCTCTTCCTGCTCGCGGCCGACCACCCCGCTCGGGGCGTGCTCAAGGCCGGATCCGAGCCAGAAGCCATGGCAGATCGGGGCGAGCTCCTGCGCCGGCTTCTCCTCGCGCTCGAGCGGCCCGGCGTCGATGGCGTAATGGCGACGCCCGACATGGTCGAGGACCTCGTCCTGCTGGGGGCGCTGGAGGGCAAGGTCGTCTTCGGCTCCATGAACCGCGGCGGCCTCAGCGGCAGCGTCTTCGAGCTCGACGACCGCTTCACCGCCTACACGGCGGCGGCCATCCAGGCAGCGGGCCTCGATGGGGGCAAGCTGATGGCCCGGGTCGCCGACGATGATCCGGGGTCGCTGGAGACTCTCGTCGCCTGCGCACAGGCGATCGGCGAGCTGGCCGCCAACCGCCTGCCGGCGCTGATCGAGGTCTTCGCCAGCCGGATGGAGTCGAAACGCGCGGTCAACCTGGACGGCCACGCTGCACTGATCCGGGCGGTCCAGGTGGTCTCGGGCCTGGGGCCGACCTCCGCCTACACCTGGCTCAAGCTGCCGGTGATCGACGGCATGGACCGGGTCCTGGCCGCCACCTCGCTGCCGGTTCTGCTCCTGGGCGGCGATCCGGGCGCGGACGCGGCGGCCACCTACCGCCGTTGGGAGAAGGCAATGGCGGCGCCGCAGGTGATCGGTCTCGTCGCCGGGCGAGCCCTCCTCTACCCGGAGCATGGCGACGTGGAAAAGGCGGTGGACCAGGCCGCGGCGATCGTCGCCGGCCGGGCCGGGATCTCGGCGTGAAGACCGCCCGCCTGACCATGTCCCAGGCCCTGCTGCGCTTCCTCGCCGCCCAGAGCGTGGAGCGGGACGGGATCGAGCAGCAGTTCTTCGCCGGCTGCTTCGGCATCTTCGGGCACGGCAACGTGGCAGGTCTCGGCCAAGCCCTCTATGAGAGCCCGGAGCTGCTCCGCTACCGCCTCGCCCGCAACGAGCAGGCGATGGTCCACACCGCGAGCGGTTTCGCTCGCATGCGCAACCGGCTGCAGACCTTCGCCTGCACCAGCTCGGTGGGCCCGGGCGCCACGAACATGGTGACCGGAGCCGCCCTGGCCACCATCAACCGGCTGCCGGTCCTGCTCCTGCCGGGGGACGTCTTCGCCTCCCGCCGGCCCGACCCGGTCCTGCAGCAGCTGGAGGTGCCCTGGCGGGGGGAGGTCTCGGTCAACGACTGCTTCCAGCCCGTGAGCCGCTATTGGGATCGCATCACGCGGCCGGAGCAGGTGGTGCCCGCGGCTCTCGCCGCGATGCGCGTCCTGACCGACCAGGCCGAGACGGGGGCGGTAACCCTGGCCCTGCCGCAGGACGTCCAGGCCGAAGCCTTCGACTACCCGCTCGAGTTCCTGGAGCCGCGGGTCTGGCGCCTGGCCCGGCCCCGGCCCGAGCCGCGCGTCCTGGACGAAGCGGCCGCTCTCCTGAGATCGGCCAGGCGGCCACTGCTGATTGCGGGCGGCGGCGTCATCTACTCCGAGGCCGCTGAGCTGCTCGCGACCCTGGCGGCACGGACCGGCCTCCCGGTGGGGGAGACCCAGGCCGGCAAGGGCTCGCTGCCTTGGGACCATCCCGCCGCGATGGGCGCGGTCGGAGCGACCGGAGGCCTGGCGGCCAACCGCCTGGCGGCGGCGGCTGACCTGGTGGTCGGCGTCGGAACCCGCTGGACCGACTTCACGACCGCCTCCGGGAGCGCCTTTCGGGCGGACGGCGTGCGGTTCGTCAACATCAACATCGCCGCCTTCGACGCCGGCAAGCTGGGCGGCCTGGCGCTGGTCGGCGACGGGCGCGCCACGCTGGAAGAGCTTGACCGGCGGCTGGCGGATTGGACCGTCAGCGCTGCCTACCGCGAGGAGTCGCAGCGGCTGCGCCAGGACTGGCAGGCGGAGGTCTCGCGCCTCTTTGAGCTCGGCCACAGCCCCCTGCCGGCCCAGAGCGAAGTGTTGGGCGCCCTGAACGAGCTGGCCCAGCCGCGTGACGTCGTGGTCTGCGCCGCGGGCTCGCTGCCGGGGGACCTCCACAAGCTCTGGCGCACGCGCGATCCCAAGAGCTACCACGTGGAGTACGGCTACTCCACGATGGGCTACGAGATCGCCGGCGGCCTGGGCGTCAAGCTTGCCGACCCCACCCGGGAAGTCTTCGTCCTGGTCGGCGACGGCTCCTTCCTGATGATGGCGCAGGAGATCGTGACCTCCATCCAGGAAGAGTTGAAGTTGACCATCGTCCTGGTCGACAACCAGGGCTTCAGCTCGATCGGCTCCCTGTCGCGCTCGCTTGGGACCGCCGGCTTTGGAACGCGTTATCTGAAGAGCAAGGACGGTCGCGTGCCGGACGATTCCGAGCCGGACGGCACGCCGCTCGCGGTCGACCTGGCCCAGAGCGCCCAGGGTCTGGGAGCGCACGTCATCCGGGCCAGAGGTGTCGACGGGCTGCGCGACGCGCTGCTGGCCGCCCGGACGCTGGAAAGCACCGTGGTTGTGCACATCCAGACCGACCGCTACCAGGGTGTGCCGGACTACGAGAGCTGGTGGGACGTACCCGTCGCCGAGGTCTCCAACACGGCCGCCGTACAGGAAGCGCGGCGGCGCTACGAGGAGGCGGGGAAGGCGCGGCGCTGGCACCTATGAGCCTGTTGGTATCGAGCACCGCGCCGGCCGCCGATGGCTGCCTGGTGCGGGTGACGCCCGAATCGGCCGGCTGGCGCTATGTCGGATTCGAAGCTTACCGGCTGCAGCGGGGAGCACGGCTCGAACGGGAGACCGGGAGTCGCGAGCTCTGCCTTGTCTTCCTGAGCGGCCGCGCTGCGGTTGCCGGTGCGGGGGTGAAGTGGCCGGAAGTCGGCGGCCGCGAGAGCGTCTTCGAAGGGCTCCCGCACTCGGTCTACCTGCCGCCTGGAACTACGTTTGCGGTGGAGGCGGTCTCGGCCGAGCTCGAGATCGCTCTCTGCTGGGCTCCCGCGGAAACGGGGAGCGAGCCGGTCCTGATCGGACCTGGCGACTGCCGCGTGGAGCGACGCGGTAGCGGCGTCACCGAGCGCGAGGTCCGCAACATCCTGATGGAGGAGCGCCCGGCCGAATCGCTGCTGGTCACCGAGGTCATCACCCCCGGCGGCCACTGGTCGAGCTACCCGCCGCACAAGCACGATACCGACGACCTGCCTCGGGAGGCCTACCTGGAGGAGACCTACTACCACCGGACGCAGCGCCCCGAAGGCGTCGCCGTCCAGCTCCTCTACACGGAGGACCGCGACCTGGACGAGGCGCTCCGGGTCGGCGACGGTGACACGGTCCTCGTCCCGCGCGGCTATCACCCGGTCTCGGCGGGCCCCGGCTACGACCTCTATTACCTGAATGTGATGGCCGGACCGGTGCGGACCTGGCGCGTCACCTATGACCCCCACCACGCCTGGCAGCTGGCCTGAAATCAGGAGGCCAGCTCGCGCACGGTCCGGCTGCCCGCTGCGACGCCAGCCGCGACCAGCATCGCGATGCCCGCGCAGGCGAACGCCAGCGGCAGGCTGAAACTGGCGAGAGCGCCCATCGCGAGGAACGACAGCGGCGCCAGTGACTGTCTGGGCAGCTCCACGAGGCTCATGACGCGGCCCAGCAGGTCGGGGCTCGACCGGCGCTGGATCCAGGTGGGCAGCGCGACGTCTGAGGAATAGGCCACACCGAAAGCCAGCACGGCAAGCATGGCCGCGGCCGCCCAGAACGTGGGCAGCAGGCCGAGCGCGATGAAGGCGGCGCCCTCGGCGAACGCGATCCCGATGATCAGCACGCCCCAGCGGCGCGGCAGGCCGGTCAACCCGGCGCTCAGCACTCCGAGCAGCTGGCCGAGACCCCAGGCGCCCAGCATCGCTCCCAGGGCGACCGAACCTTCCGGGAAGCGGTGGCGCGCGAGCGCGGGCAGGCCCACCGCGAAGACGCCGTTGTAGGTCAAGGACGCGGCCGAGATGAGGAGGAGCACGACCCTCAGCTCCCGATCTGCGAAGGCGTAGGCGAGGCCCTGTCTCAAGTCCGACCAGAGGCTGCTTGCCTTCCGCTCAGGGCTGCCTGCGGCGCTGCCCGCGGGAATCAACCCGGCCGCCGCGGCAAAGAACGACAGGCTGTTGAGAAGAAACGCTCCGGCGGTGCCGGCCAGCGCGACAAGAACGCCCCCGACCGCAGGCCCGACCAGCATGGCCACCTGTTCGCTGGTGCTGACCAGGGCGTTGGCGCGGGGCAGCTCGGTTTTCTGCACCAGGACGGCCGGGATCGCGGCCGCGGCGGGATAGAAGAAGGCGTCGGCGACTCCGAAAGCGAACTCGATGACATAGAGCTGCCAGAGGCGGATCCACCCCCCGATGACCAGCGCGACCAGGAGGCCGACGAGGAGACCTCTCGCCAGGTTCGAAGCCAGCATGAGGACGCGGGCGGAGAGTCGGTCGCTGGTCGCTCCGCCGACCAGGAGCAGCAGTGCCCGCGGCACCGCGCCCGCGGCCAGGACTGCGCCGAGGGTGAGAGGCGACCCCGTCAGGGTGAGGACGAGCCAGGCCATGGCGATCTCGTGGACGCGATCGCCAAGCATGGAAACCGTCTCTCCGGCCCACACCCAGCGGAAGGCGCCCGACTGCAGCAACCGCATCACGGCCGGACGCCGGCTAGAGCAGGCGGCGCCGCTCGGCGGTGCCTTCCGCCAGCACCCGGTACGGATAGTCCGGGGTGACCGGGGCGCTCACGTCGTCGAGGTGCGCGCGCTGTTCCTCGTCCAGCGTCACCTCGGTCGCCCCAAGGTTGTCGCGCAGCTGTTCAACCCGGCGGGCGCCGAGGATCGGTGCCGCCACTCCCGGCCGGTCCGCCAGCCAGCGCAGTGCGACGCGCGCGGGCGGAACTCCCAATTGCGTGGCGATCGCCTGCACCGCCTCCACGATCCGCCAGGTCCGCTCGGTGTTGCGCCGGTCATAAGCCTCGACGCCTCGGTTGGGATCCTCGCCCAGCCGGGTCGCGCCGGTCGGCGCGGTGTCACGGCTGTACTTGCCGGAGAGCCAGCCCTGGGCGAGAGGACCCCAAGGCAGGATGGAGAGTCCCTCCTCCAAACAGACCGGGACCAGCTCCCACTCGATCTCGCGGGCCAGCATGCTGTACTGCGGCTGCAGCGAAACCGGGACCGAGAGACCGGCCTGGCGGGCCAGGAGCACGCTGCGCTCGAGCTGCCAGCCAGAGAAGTTGGACACGCCGATGTAGCGGACCTTGCCCGAGCGGACGAGCTGGTCGAATGCCGCCAGCGTTTCTTCGATGGGCGTGGCCGGGTCCCAGGAGTGGGCCTGGTAGAGGTCGATGTGGTCGGTCTGCAGCCGGCGCAGGCTGCCCTCGCAGGCGCGCACGATCCAGTGGCGGGAAAGGCCTTCAGCGTTCCCGGACGGATCCATCCGGCCGCGGCACTTGGTGGCGAGGACTATCGAGTCACGCTTCTCGGGGTGGCGCTTGAGCCAGCGCCCGATCATCTCTTCCGAGGTGCCCTTCGGACCCGGCGGCGGATAGACGTCGGCGGTGTCGACGAGGTTGCCACCGGCTTCGATGTAGTGGTCAAGGAGCGCCATCGCCGCCGGTTCGTCGGCTTCCTGTCCGAAGGTCATCGTGCCGAGGGCGAACTCCGAGACGAGGAGCCCGGTCCGGCCCAGCAGGCGCATCCGCAATTTCAGCCCTCCTCCGTCAACTTCGCCAGGTTCCGGTAGCTGATGGCCAGGCTCTCCAGCGGGTCGCGCCGGCACTCGTCCTGCTCGACGATCAGCCATTCCGTCCCGGCCTCCCGGCAGGCGCTCAGGATGTCGACCCAATCCAGGTTGCCTTCACCGACCTCCGCCATGATCGGCTGGTCCTTGTCGACCGCCATGTCCTTCAAGTGAATGACGGGCAGTCTGCCCTTGAGCCGCCGGATCCAGGCGGCCGGGCTGGCTCCGCCGTACTGGAGCCAGTAGGTGTCCAGCTCGGCTTGCAGCGACTCGGCCGCCGTCTCGGCAAAGAGGGTTTCCAGCCAGGTCCGACCGCCGGACCGCTCCAGCTCGAAGCTGTGGTTGTGGTAGCTCAACTGGAGACCGGAAGGCCACAGGCCGCGCGCCAGCTCGACCACTTCGGCCGCGAATCGCCGGTAGCCTGCCTCCGACCGGTACTCGGCCGGGAGGCTGGGCAGGACGACGTGCCGGCAGCCCCATTCCTGGCACTGGGCTGCCACACCGGCGAGGTCGCCTTTCAGGCTGTCGAGCGAGACGTGCATCGCGCAAGCGGTCAGGCCCGCTCGGGCCCGCTCTGCTGCGAACCGCTCGGCAGTCTTCGGTCCCAGCCCCGCGACCTCGACCGCCTCGTAGCCGATCTCCCGGAGTCGGCCGAGAACGCCGCCCAGGCGAGACGGATCTTGGAGCTGGTCGCGCACCGTATAGAGCTGGGCCGCGATCAGGTCGCCACCTCGAGGCCGGTCTCGAGAGGCAGCAGTGGCGGCCGGCGGCAGCTGCTCTGGACCTCGACCTGGCGGCCGCTGGAGCTGGATTCCAGGATCGACTCCATCACGTCGAGCACGTGGTAGGCGAGCTCGCCCGAGAGTCGGGGTTGCCGTCCCTCTCGAATGGCGTGGGCTGTCTCGGACACTCCCAGGCCGCGGCAGTTGCCGCAGACGTCGGTGTGGCTGTAGCGCAAGGGCACGTCCTGCCAGCCGGCTCCGTCCTCGCTGCGCCGGAGCCGGACCGGGCCGGAGAACGTGTTGGGGTCGGGCACGCCCAGGATCCCCTGGGTGCAGTAGAGCTGCAGGTTGGGGAGGTCGGCTCCCCAGATCCCATAGCTGGTGACCAACGTTGCCTGGGCGCCGCTTTCGAACTCCAGCAGCCCCGCCACAAAGGTGGGCGTGGTGACCTTGAAGACCTCCCCCTGGCGAGGTCCCTTCTCCGCCCGGCGCTCAGGGTAGAGGATGCGCGCCTGGCCGCTGACTCGGCGCACCGGACCCAGGAGGCAGACCAGCGTGGTCACGTAATAGGGTCCGACGTCGAGCAGTGGTCCGCCGCCCGGCTCGTAGAAGAAGGCAGGGTTCGGGTGCCAGTTCTCGGGGCCGCGGTTCAACATGAAAGCTGAGGCGGCGAGGGGTTCGCCGAGGCTACCCTCCTCGAGCAGCAAGAGGCAGGTCTGGATACCCGCCCCAAGCACTGTGTCAGGAGCGCAGGCGAGAGTCAGGCCGGCGGCCGAGGCGGCCTCCAGAAGTCGCCGGCCGTCCTCCGCGGAAGTGGCCAACGGCTTCTCCGTGTGGACGTGCTTGCCACCTTGAAGAGCCGCCAGGCTGATCGCGGCATGCGCGTTCGGAATCGTCAGGTTGACCACCAGCTCGACCTCTGGGTCGACGATCAGGTCCTCCACGCTGATGGCGCGGGGTAGCCCAAACTCCAAGGCTCTGCCCCGGGCGCGCTCCGGCACCTGGTCGGCACAGGCCACTACCTCCAGGACAGGCGAGGCGGTCATGTTCTTCAAGTAGGGCTGGCTGACGGTCCCGCAGCCGACGACGCCGACTCTGACGGGGCTCGTCACGCTCGCGCCGGAACGACGATCGTGGCCACCTGCCAGGGGCGCATGGGCAGGCGCAGGCGGCCGTCTCGGAGCGGCAGCTCTTCGAGTAGGTCCTCCGTGATCGTGGCCTGGAAGGCGCGCTGGTTCGCCGGCAGTCCTTCGACCACGGCTTCCCCGGGCCGGCCGAAAGTCTCCTGGAGACGGAGGACCACGCCCCGGCCGTTCTGGGCCGGCTTGAGCGCGGCGAGCTGGACGTTCGGGCTGCCCGCCAGCCGGGGGCGCCAGCTCTGTCGCTGCCGCGAGGTACTTCCCGGTCTCGCCGAGGGCAGGTGCGGCAGCAGGGGCTGGTTGAATTCGGCTGCCTGGCGGGGGATGCCGGCTTCCCGCCAGTCCCCCGGGTGGGGCACCAGGCTGTAGCGCAGCCGGTGAGTCCCGAAGTCGGAGGCCGGGTCGGGGTCGAAGGCGCTGCGGACCAGAGTCAGGCGGAGGCGGCCGCCCAGGGCGTCGTGACCGTGGCGGCCGTCGTTGAGCAGGGCGAGACCGTACTCGCTGCCGCCCACGTCAGCCCAGCGCAGGGCAGGCACCTCCTGGCCGTCGGCCGGCCGCCGCGCAGCTCCCGAGGGGCTTTCGTACCAGGCTTCGGTCTCGGGCAGGCGGGCATTGAAGGCCACCTTCAGATTCGGTATTCCAGTCTCGGGACCGGATGGCTCCTGCCAGTCGAGGACCGTCTCGAAGTCAATCCTCGGGAGCTGGTTGTAGAGGACGATGAGCTGCTCGATCCGAGAATTTCGAAAGGCGCGCTCGACCTTGACCACAGAGCGCACGGGTCCGGTTTCAACCACCTCGGTGACAGCTCCATCGAGAAGCGAGGATTCGCTGATCACCTCGTCCAGGTGCCAGGCCGACATCGGGTGGATGCGCTCCTCCAGCAGCTGGTGGACGTTCAAGGCCAGGTCGAAGCGGGCGGTGTCCAGGTAGTCGCTGCCGCGACGGGTCCCGAAGCCGACCAGCTGGCGGCCGACGCGCTTGTCGAGGAGCGAAACGATGGCCCCTGACGGCCGGTGGATGCGGACCTTGAAGGACTCGGTCTCGGCGGTGATATAGAGCAGCTCTGCTTCGATCTCCAGGGGCGAGGGCGGATCCTGGTCCGGCAGCACCTTGTAGGCAACGCTGGCGAAGGCGGGCACCCGGGCGAGGAAAGCCAAGCCCTGCGGGGTCCACTGTCCGGGAGTCGAGCCGCCTTCGGACGAGACCAGCCGGACCGCGCCTCGTCGAGCTCGCTTCAAAGGCACCAGGACGACCTCTTCCCGGTCCCAGCCGAGCGGGTTGGTGACGCTGAACTCGACGCCGGCCGCCCGGCTCTGGAGCCTGGCCAGGCCGCGGTCGATCACCCCGCGGGCGGCGGACTGCGCGGCGGCGAGGTCTTCGGCGTTCGCCTCGTAGGCCGCGTGGACCGACGACCCGCAGAAGATGTCGTGGAACTGGTTGAAGAGCACCAGGCGCCAGGCCTCGCCGAGCCGTTCCCGCTCGTCCAGGCCGGCCAGCGCGGCCAGCGTCTCAGCCGTGGCCAGCAGGTTCTCGGCTTGCCGGTTGCCCTGCTTGGCTTCCACATGCGTCGTGTAGCAGCCCTCGAAGATCGTGTTCAGCTCACCTTTGTGAACCGGGAAGGCGGCGGCACTCGCCAGGACCTCGTCGGCGTAGGCGCCGAGCGTGCTGCAGCAAGCCTCGGGCAGGCCGGGCACTGTCTCGAACCTGCGCAGCGCGTCCAAGCCCTCTCGGGTCGGCCCGCCGCCATGGTCTCCCACGCCATGGAAGAGGAGAGCGGCCTCCTGCCCATGGCGATGGGCGCGGAGCGCGGCCTGGGCGACGGAGCCGGCGGTGATCAGCCCGTTGTAGCTGGGCGTGGAGAGCGCCAGGAGCCGGGTGCCGTCGTCACCTTCCCACCAATACGCCGGCCAGAGGTCCTGGCCGCCCGGGTTGCAGCGGTGGTGGTAGTAACACTTCGCGCCGGCCGAAGCCGCCAGCTGCGGGATGTTGCCGCCGTGTCCGAAGGTGTCCGGAGCCAGGAAGACGTTGGGGCTCCGGCCGAAGTGCCGGCGGGTGTAGGCGACGCCTTCGGTCAGGTGGTGGGCCAGCGACTCGCCCGAAACCATGTTCAGGTCGCTCTCCACCCACTGCATCGTGGCTGGCTCCCAACGCCCGGCTTGGATCTGCTCGCGCAGCTTCGCGAAGAGGGCCGGCGCCTCCTTCCTGATCACTTCATAGGTCGCGGGCTGGCTGTGGGTGAACGTCAGCTCCGGGTAGTCGTCCATCAGCGCCAGGATGGAAGCGAAGTCGCGTTTGATCACCTCGAGCGTGTCGGGCCAGGTCCAGAGCCAGTTCATGTCGATGTGGCTGTGGCCGATCACATGGACGCGCAGCCGGCGCACGCGCTCCGACAGGCCCGCCAGTGTTGAGGCCATCGCTTCCAGGAGCCCAGCCACACCCGGGTCTCCGGCGTGCTCCAGGTCCGCTTCGAGCACGAGCTTGGCGACCGCTTCGGCGGCCGCCTGTTCCTTCGGACTGGTGGCCACTTCGGCGGCCAGCGCGAGCTGCGACCAGGCCACGTCGAGTAGCTCGAAGCGGTGGCGGAGCCCCGGCGTGCTGAAGCGCAGCCGCAGCCAGGGCCAGCTCGCGGAGCTGGGCACCTTGACCCGGAGCATGAGCTCGCCGTTCTCGCCTTCTTTGAGGCGGGGCACCGCCCGGACCAGCGCGGGACCGGGGGCGACCTCGGGCAGCTGGTCGGTGAAGATTGTGGTGCCTTCGTATTCGAGCTCCAGCGGGTAGATGCTGTCGAGCACAACGTCGAGGGGCTCGCCGTGCAGCTGGACGCCCTCGACAATTGCGGGCACGCGCAGCCGGGAGCGCAGCTCGAGAACCCGGCCCGGCTCCAGCACCAGCTCTCCGAACTCGCCGCCGGCGAGCACGAGCGCCGCGCCGGACTTGCCCGGTGGAGACCACTCCATGTCCGGCCAGGCCGTCGCCAGGCGGTCGGCGGCGCCGCGGAGGCGGGCCAGCGCCTCGGCGACAATCACCTTGTCATTGTCCACAAGGCGCCGACCTGGAGCAGGCCCAAGCGGCTCGGCCGACCCGAGGGAGGCTCTTAGGCCGTCGGGTTCTCGAAGGCGCCCACGACGGGCGCCTCTTTAAAGAGCGACTCCTGCGGGATGATCTTGAACTCGCCCTTGCCGGCGCTGTCCAGGAGCGCCTCGGCCACGTCCGGGTGGAACTGCTGGCCAGCCTCCTTGCCGATCTCTGCGAGCGCCAGCTCGAGGGACATCCCCCTGCGGTAGGGCCGGTCCGAAGTCATGGCGTCGAAGGCGTCGGCCGCCGCCGCGATGTAGGCAATGATGGGGAGGTCGCCGCCGCCCTTCCGGTCGGGGTAGCCCTTGCCGTCGAAGCGCTCGTGGTGGGACCGGACGATGACCAGCTCGTCGGTCAGCATGTGCAGGTTCTTCAAGACCTCATAGCCGACGACCGGGTGCTTCTTGAGCTGGTCGAACTCCTCATCTGTCAACCGGTCCGGCTTGGCGAGGACCGCATCGGGGACGTTGATCTTGCCGAGATCGTGCAGGAGGCAACCCCGCTCGAGGCGGGTCCAGGCGTCCTGGTTGCCGGCTGCGTAGTTCATCTGGCGCGCGATTTGGAGCGCGTAAGCGGTCACCCGCTTGGAATGGCCGGCCGTGTAAGGATCCTTGGCGTCGACCAGCGCCGCCATCGCGGTCAGGGATTCCAGGACCACGACCTCGCGCTCGCGGAAGAGGCGGGCGTTGTCGATGGCGACCGAAGCTTGTGCACCCAGCTCGGTGACGACCCGCTTGTGGTCCTCGCTAAAGGGTTTGCCCGCCACGTAGTTGGCGAGGAAGAGGACGCCGATCGGCTTGCCCCGCAGGGTCAGCGGAACGCAGAGAACGGCCTGCGGATCGAGGGGCCCCGAGCTGCGCGCCTTGTCCGCGTAGTGCATGAACGACTTGCCGCTGGCGAAGACGTCCTGACAGATCTCGCCGCCCAGCTCCAGCGCCAGCCGGCGAGCGGTCTCCGGGTCGGAGCCGAACGCCGCCTTGACCTCGAGCTTCCCGCGCTCGTCCAGGGCCAGCACGCCGATCTGGGCCTCGCAGGCCTTGGCCGCGGAGGCCAGGACCTTCTCCAGGACTTCCTCCAGGTTCAGTGTCGACGTCACCGCGGTCAGTCCGCCCATCAAGTTCTGGAGCTCCCAGACCATGCGGTTGCTGCCGTCGAAGAGCTCGGCGTTCTGCAGCGCGACGACCGCCTGGTTGGCGAGCGTGGCGATCACGCGTAGGTCGGCCTCGGCCCACTGCTTGCGGTCGGCAGTGAAGACCGCGAGCGTGCCCCAGAGCGCCTGCTGGTGGATGATCGGCACGCAGAGGCCGCCCCGCACCATGGCGGCGGCCAGGTCGGGCGGGTTGGCGAGGTCGAAGGAGTCGTGGACGTCGGGCACGGCCAGCGGCTGCCGGGAAAGCATCACCGCCCCGACCATGCCCTGGCCGTTGGCGATCTCGAGGCCGACCACCTCCCGGCCGAACCCGACGGCGTTGACGATCCGGTTCTTGCCGCCGCTCTCGGTTCGCGTCAGCAGGGCGTGGGTGCCGCCGGCCAGGCGCGCCGCGACCTCCAGGGTCTTCTGCTCCAGCGTGGCGGTGCCCTTGGTGGTCGCGGTCAGCGCTTCGGAGATCTCAGCCAGTGAGTCGAGGGCGCTGCTGACCTTGAACGCCTGCCCGGAGACGCGCTGGAGAATGCGGCTGTTCTCGACGGCCACGCCGGCGATCGCGCCGAGCTCCTGCAGGGAGGGGATGTCCTTGTCACCGAAAGCGATGCCGCCCTTGCGTCCGAGGCAGAGGGCGCCGAAGACGCCTTCGCGACCGGAGATGGGCGCCAGAGCTTCCGCCGCTTGGGCCGTCTCCGAGCCTGTATCCAGGCCGGAGAAGAGGCCGTCGGAGCGGGTCAGCAGGTGGCGGATCACGACCTTGCCCCCGTTCTTGACCTCCCCCAGCGGCCCTCTTTCGATTGAAGACGCCACGGGAGAGCCGCCGAGCATGGTGTACGTCCCGTCCTCGCCGAAGATCGCCACCCGGCAGGCGTCGTAGGGCACGAGCTCCCGAGCCCGCTCGATCACCAGCTTCATGACCTCTTCGAAGGGCAGCCCCGAGGCCTGCTTCGCGATGTCGTTCAAGATCGTGTAGCGGGCGAGCTCTTCCTGGGTCTGGGAGACGGCAGTCTGGCTGCCAAAGTGGATGGCGGCACGCACGGCGAGCGTGAGCACCAGGCGCTTGTCGTCCGGACCGAAGCCGCCTTCCCGGTTACCCAGGAGGATGAAGCCGCCGAGGCGGTTGTTCATCAGCATGGGCTGCACCAGCGCGTTGCTGACCTTGAAGCCGATGGGGAAGAGGCGGGCGACGTGCTGGAGGCGGTCTGGGTCTTCCGCGTAGTACTCCTGGTTGGCTTCGAGAGGAGTCAGCAGGGGGTCGCCGCCCTCCTTGCGGACGATCAGCAGCTGCGGGCTGCGGCCTTCGAACCCGGCGGCCGGAAGCTGAGGCACGAACTGCCGGCCCTCCGCACCCAGCAGGTAGTAGCAGCAGAACCCGGCGCCGGTCTGGCGGGAGGTGGCGGTGTTGAGGGCGCCCATGTCCTTGAACGTGAGGCCGGGGTCTTCGGTCGCGGCCAGGAACATCCGGTGCTGCTCTTCGAGCTCTTCGTTCAGCGACTGCAGCTCGGTGACGCGCCGGCGCAAAGCGTCGGTCAGCTTCTCGTAGCCGATCGCGCCGACCACGCCGCCCAGGCCGAGAAGCAGGATGCCGGCCAGGTTGATCCAGAAGAAGCTGCCGCTGAAGCGGACCTCGACGGCGGTCAGCGCGATGGCGCCGATCGCGAGGCCGGCGGCGATCTTCCAGCGCTTGGAAAGCACCCCGCCGGCCCAGGCCAGGATGCCCGCGGCGACGGCGATCAGCGCCTGTTCGCCGTGGTAGCCCTGGATGTTGAGGCTGGCGCCCGCGAGGATGGCCAGGCCGGCCCCGGCGAAGAGGGCCAGCTGGAGGCGCAGGCCGGATCCCAGCATGGAGCGCATAGTCTACCGCCGGAATCGCGAAATTGAGATCAGGTTTCAGCGCGGTTTGAATTCGGCCGCGGGAAGGGTGGGTAAACTCCATCCACCAACTCAAGATGAGCATCTCCGAGCTGCTCCGGATCGCGGAGCACCTGCCCCCAGCCGACCAGGAGCTGGTCGCCAAGGCGTACGAGCGTGCGGCCGCCGCGCATACCGGCCAGCAACGCCTGACGGGTGAGGACTACGTCAACCATCCGCTCGAGGTAGCGGCCATCCTGGCCGAGCTGAAGCTGGACGCGCCGACCATCGTGGCCGCCCTCCTCCACGACACCGTCGAGGACACGCCGCTCACCGCCCAGGAGCTGGGCGCGGAGTTCGGGCCGGAGGTGGCAAGGCTCGTCGACGGCGTCACCAAGCTGGGCCGGATCTCCCTCCGCTCCGAGCAGCAGGTCCAGGCCGAGAACATCCGCAAGATGCTCCTGGCGATGGCGGAGGACATTCGCGTCGTCCTCATCAAGCTCGCCGACCGCCTCCACAACATGCGCACCATCGATCCGCTGCCCGAGGTCAAGCGGCGCAAGATCTCGCGCGAAACTCTCGACATCTACGCGCCGCTGGCGCACCGGTTGGGCATCTGGCAGGTCAAGTGGGAGCTGGAGGACCTGGCGTTCAGGAACCTCAACCCCGAGGAGTACAAGGAGGTCGTCAAGCGCATCAACCGGCAGCGCCGGGAGCGCGACACGATCGTTTCCGATTTGCGCGAGATCCTCGCGCGCGAGCTGGAGAAGATCGACATCGAGGCCGACATCGTCGGCCGCCCAAAGCACGCCTACTCGATCTGGCAGAAGATGACCAAGGAGTCGAAGGAGTTCGCCGAGATCTACGACCTCCTGGCGATCCGTGTGGTTGTCGCCTCCGTTAAGGATTGCTACGGCGTGCTTGGCGTGGTGCACTCGCTCTGGAAGCCGCTGCCCGGCCGCTTCAAGGACTACATCGCGATGCCGAAATCGAACGGCTACCAGTCGCTGCACACGACGGTGATTTCGCAGTCCGGGGATCCGATCGAGATCCAGATTCGCACGCACGACATGCACCGCATCGCCGAGTACGGGGTTGCTGCCCACTGGACGTACAAGGAGGCGGGCACTTCCAAGGGCGACGCCAAGTTCGACGAGCGCTTCGGCTGGCTGCGGCTGCTGCGCGACTGGCAGAAAGAGGTGCTCGACGCCGAGCAGTTCGTCGACGCCGTCAAGGTCGACGTGTTCGAGGACGAGGTCTTCGTCTTCACGCCCAAGGGCGACGTCTTGAACCTGCCGGCCGGCTCCTCGCCTGTCGACTTCGCCTACCGCATCCACACCGAGGTCGGGCATCGCTGCATCGGCGCGAAGGTGAACGGCCGGATGGTGCCCCTCGACTACGAGCTGCAGAACGGCGAGATCGTCGAGATCCTGACTTCCCGCGGACCGCACGGGCCCAGCCGCGACTGGCTCAACTTCGTCAAGAGCGCGTCCGCGCGCGACCGGATCCGGCGCTGGTTCAAGGCGCAGCGGCGTGACGAGAACGTGGCCAAGGGCCGTGACCTGCTCGACAAGGAGCTGCGTCGCATGCATCGCCTGACTCTCGCGCAGCTGCCCGAAGGGCGCGTAGATGAGATGGCGCGGCAGTACAAGTACAACAGCGCCGACGACTTCCTGGCCGCGATCGGTTATGGCGAGGTTTCGCCCCACGCCGTGGTCATGAAGATGGCGCTGACACGTGGCGAGGATGGCGACGAGCTCAAACAGATCCCGCTGATCCCGCAGGTCGAACCGACGGCGCGCGTCCTGGTGCGGGGGGAGCGCGGTGTGTACACGACAATCGCCTCCTGCTGCCAGCCGGTACCCGGCGACCTGATCGTCGGTTATACGACGCGCGGCAAGGGCGTCACCGTGCACCGGGCGGACTGCATCAACGCCATCAACGTGCAGGACCAGCACCGCATCGTGCCGGTCGATTGGGATGGCCAGGCGACGCACCTTTACCCCGTCGCGATCAAGATCGAAGCCTGGGACCGGACCGGACTGCTGCGCGACATCGCCACAGTCATCGCCGAGTCGAAGGTCAACATGTCGGCCGTCGAGGTGCACGTTTACGACGACAAGTCAGCTGTTGTTTCGACGACCGTGGAGATCGACTCGCTGTCGCAGCTTTCGCGCTTGATGGAGAAGCTGGAGCAGGTCCGCGACGTCCACACCGTCGCGCGGGAGGCCAGCTGAAGCTCGAGGTCGAAGCGACTGCCGACGCGCGGTTCGGGACCAACTCCTACCTCGTCGAGGACACCGACACGCACGACGCGGTGGTCATCGACGCCAACCTGGAGCCCGAGCAGATGATCGACCTGGTGCGGCGCCGGGGCGCCCACGTGAAGGCGATTCTCCTGACGCACACCGACGTCGACCATCTGGGCGGCTTGGAAAAGCTGCTGAAGGCGTTTGGCGCGGTGCCGGTGGCAGTCCACCCGGCCGAGCGAGAGATGGTGGCCGAGGGCAAGCCGCTGCGCCGCAGCCTGCCCTTCGAGCTGCCTCTGGTGGTCGAGCCGGAGCTGTTGGAGGAGGGCCGGCCCTACCAGGCGGGGTCGCTCGAGTTCGAAGTCCTGCACACACCGGGCCACAGCCCAGGCGGGGTGACGCTCAAGATCGACAAACTGCTGTTTACAGGAGACGCACTGTTCGCCGGCTCGGTCGGCCGGACCGACTTTCCGAACAGCGACACGCAGGCCCTGATGGAGGCGGTCAAGGGCAAGCTGCTCGTGCTGGACGACGACTACGTGGTCCTGAGCGGGCACGGCCCGGCCTCGACGATCGGCCGGGAGAAGCGGACCAACCCGTTCCTGGTTTAGCCAGCTCCGATCAAGGCGCCGCGGTGGAGAAGCTGCCAATCGCCTCGGCCAAAACCGGAAGCGCCCGCTCCACCATCGCGTCGCTGGCCGTCAGCGAAAGCCGGAAGTAGCCGGGGCGCTCGAATGCCTCGCCGGGGAGGGTGTAGACATGCTGCTCGTCGAGCCATCCGCAGAACTCGATGGCGTCAGGGATGGGGCTGCGGGGGAAGAGGTAGAAGCCGGCCTCCGGCGATTCGACCGCATAGCCCTGTTCGCGCATCGCGACCACCATCCGGTTCCGCCGGCGCTCGACACTTATGCGTCAGCCTAGCGAGGTGAGCGTGCTTGACTTGACGAACATTTGTTTGGTAAGATGACCCAACCATGTTCGAGGGGGAGGGGACTGCTGCAGCCGCCGACGAGCTGGCCGCTCGGCTGGTAGCGCTCCGCCAGGCCATCGACCTGCTCGAGCTGGAGTTCTCCACGACCGCGGCGGCCTTCGCCGCCACCGACGCTTATGACCGGGCCGGCTCGGTCTCCGCCTTCGACTGGATCCGGCACAACTGCAAGGTCTCCGGCCACGTCACCTATGACCGGCTGCGGGTCGGCGAGCAGCTGGAGAAGCTACCCACTGCCTACCTGGCGCTGGCCGAGGGCAGCATCGGGTTCGCTCACGTCTCCCTCATTGCCGGTGTGGCCAAGGCGGTCCAGGAGTCCCCGACGAGCAAGCACTTCGACGAGGGTCGGCTCCTGGCGCGGGCGGCCGAAGAGAGCGTGAGCAGGTTCCGCTACACCTGCGAGCGCGCCCGCCACGCCGACGACCCCGAGGGGCTGGCTTTCGAGCAGTTCAAGGGCGTCGAGGCGCGGAGGCTGGAGCTGCTGCCCTGCGAAGACGGCCTCTTCAGCCTCCGTGGCGTGCTCGACCCGGTCGGAGCGGGCGTGCTGCGGACTGCGCTCGAACCGCTGGCCAAGCGCAATGGGCGCTCCGACGCCAGGCACCGCGAGCGGCGGTTGGCGGACGCCCTGATCGAGCTCGCCCAGCACGGCCGCAAGGCCAGTCTCATGGTCACTACCTCACTGGAGACCCTGCTCAATGCGGCGGGCGCCTCCTCGGCCGAGGTCGAGTTCTCGACTCCCTTCTCGACCAGGACGGTCGAGCGGCTCGCCTGCGACTGCACGCTCACCCGCGTGCTGCTTTCGCCCGAGTCGGCGGTCATCGACGTCGGCCGCGGCCGGCGGGTGGTCTCACCCTCCCAGCGGCGGGCGCTAGAGCTCCGCGATGGCGGCTGCTGCTGGCCGGGCTGCGACCGCCCGGCTTCCTGGACCGACGCTCACCACCTGATCCACTGGGTGCGCGGTGGCACCACCGACCTCGGCAACCTGGTCCTGCTCTGCTACCGCCACCACTGGATGGTCCACGAGGGCGGCTGGCAGATAGTTCGTACCGACGACGGCCGTTTCATGAATGTCGCGCCGGCCTGCGACTATTGGGAGCGCATCCGGGGGCCGGACTTCGTCGCGGCCTGATGGAGCTGGACCGGCTAGCCGGCCAGCGCTCGCTCGATGTGGAGCTTGCGGTGCTCCGGGCCTGACCTTCACGGTCCGAGCACCTCCGCCGTCCAGCCGCCGCGGCGGCGCGTGTAGCGCAGCCGGTCGTGCAGGCGGTTCGGCTGGTGCTCCCAGAACTCGATCCAGTCCGGCCGGACCCGGAAGCCGCCCCAGAAGGGCGGCAGCGGGACCTGCCCACCGGCCAGGCGCTCCAGCGTTTCCGAGTACATCGTCTCCAGCCATTCCCGGCTTTCGATCACGCGGCTCTGAGGTGACACCCAGGCGGCGGCCTGGCTCTCCACAGGTCTCGTCTCCCAGTAGGCGGCGGCCTCCCGCCGGGACAGCCGGCTCACCCGGCCGGCTGCGCGGACCTGGCGGCCGACCTCGCGCCAGTAGATGGCGAGGGCTGCGCGAGGATTGGCTGCCAGCTCCTGACCCTTGCGGCTGCCCAGGTTCGTATAGAACGCAAAGCCACGCTCACTCCAGCCTTTCAGCAGGACCAGCCGGTTGGATGGACGGCCGGCTCGGGTGGACGTGGCAAGCGCCATCGCATCGGGCTGCTGAGCGCCGGCGTCGAGGGCCGCCTGGTACCAGAGGCCGAACTGCTTGATCGGGTCGGGATCCAGATTCACCTGCGCCGCTCCCACGTTAGAGGGTCGCGCGCGCCTCACCCGTAAAATCGGCAGGTGCCTCCCTCCCAGCCGATTCGTGCCACCCGCGGAGTTCGCGACATCCTGCCGCCGGAGCGCGCCGTCTGGCAGGTGGCGGAGGCTGCTGCCGCCGCAATTGCGGAGCGCTTCGGGTACCAGGAGATCGAGACGCCGATCATCGAGCCCGCCGAGCTGGTGGAGCGGGGGGTGGGGGAGTCGACCGACGTCGTCACCAAGGAGCTCTACAAGTTCCAGGACCCGGGCAAGCGCTGGCTGGTGCTGCGGCCTGAGGGCACGGCGGGGGCCGTCCGCGCCTACTTCGAAGGGCACCTGAACCAGGGGCCGCAGCCGGCCCGCCTCTACCTGATGGGCCCCATGTTCAGGCACGATCGGCCGCAGGCCGGCCGCTACCGCCAGCTTTACCAGTTCGACGTCGAGGCGATCGGCGACGACTCGCCCGCCTATGACGCGGAGGTGATCGAGATCGCCTGGAACTGGTTCAAGGACCTCGGCCTGAACGGCGTCAACCTGCAGCTCAACAGCATCGGCGACGCCAAGTGCCGGCCCGCCTACAGGCAGGCGCTGCTTGACTACTACCGGCCCTTGAAGGACAAGCTCGACGCCGACTGCCAGCGCCGGTTGGAGATCAACCCGCTGCGCCTTTTGGACTGCAAGACCGACGCTAAGTACGCGGCCGAAGCGCCCAAGGTGACCGACTATCTATGCGACGAATGCCGCGCCGCGTTCGCCGAGGTGCGGCGCCTGCTCGACGCGGCCGGCATCGAGTACCGGCTCAATCCGCGCCTCGTCCGCGGCCTGGACTACTACACCCGGACCGCCTTCGAGTTCTGGCATGAGGCCATCGGCGGCGCCCAGAACGCGCTTGGCGGCGGCGGCCGCTACGACGGCCTGGCCGCCGAGCTGGGCTGGCCCGCCACGCCGGCGGTCGGTTTCGCCGCGGGTCTCGACCGGACCGTTGCGATGATGCACGAGGAAGGCATCGAGATCGTCGCCAAGCCGCCGGCCGACGTCCTGGTCGTCCCGGACGGGCCGGACCTCGCGGTCGCCGCCGCGGAGGTCGGCCGGATCAGCCGGCAGGTGAGGCCCGCCATGGTCGACTTCTCCGACCGGAGCCTGAAGGCGAAAATGCGCGCAGCCGACCGCTTCGGCTGTCGCTGGGTCGCCATCTTCAACGCGGACGAAGCCCGGCGCAAGGTCGTTCAGCTCCGGGAGATGGCCAGCGGCGAGCAGCGTGAAGTGGCCTGGCAAGACCTGCCGGAAGCCCTCGCGTCATGAGCAGCGCGGAACGCGTCAATTGCGGAGCGCTGCGTGCCGCCGACGCCGGCAAAGAGGTCGAGCTTTTCGGCTGGGTGGCCCGTCACCGCGACCACCGCGGCGTCATCTTCGTCGACCTCCGGGATCGCTGGGGCAGCGTCCAGGTCGTGTTCAACCCGACCGACGCCCCCGAGGCCCACGCCGTCGCCGCCGAGCTCCATCGCGAGTACGTCCTGCGCGTGAACGGACTGGTTCGCCCTCGGCCGGCCGGCAACGAGAACTTGAAGATCCCGACAGGTGAGATCGAGGTCCTCGCCAGGAGCGTCGAGGTGCTGAGCGAGAGCAAGCCACCGCCTTTCCCCATCGAAGGCGAACAGCAAGACGTCGAGGAAAAGGTGCGTCTCAAGTACCGCTACCTCGACCTCCGGCGCCCGCGCATGCAGCGGTTTTTGGAGATCCGACACCGGGTCAACAAGATCATCCACGCCTACATGGACGAGCACGACTTCCTGGAGGTGGAGACGCCGATCCTCATGAAAAGCACGCCCGAGGGGGCGCGCGATTTCCTGGTCCCGTCACGAGTCCACCAGGGCAAGTTCTATGCGCTCCCCCAGTCGCCGCAAACGCTGAAGCAGCTGCTGATGGTGGCCGGGATCGGCCGCTACTACCAGATCGCTCGTTGCTTGCGAGACGAGGACCTGCGGGCGGACCGTGCCGCTGAGTTCACTCAGCTCGACATCGAGATGTCGTTCCCAACCGCGGACGAGGTCATGGAGCTGACCGAAGGCATTCTCGTCCGGCTCTGGCGCGAGCTGGCCGGCGTCGAAGTGGAGACGCCTTTCCCAAGGCTAACGGCCGAGGAAGCCTGGCTCAAATACGGCACCGACAAGCCGGACCTCCGTTACGACTTGGAGATAGCCGACTTGGGAGAGGTTCTGCGAGGAACCGAGGCGCAGGTTTTCAAGCGGGTCCTCGACGGTGGCGGCGTCGTACGCGGGATGGCAGTGCCCGGAGGCGTCGACCTGACCCGCAAGGAACTCGACGAGCTTGTCGTGCTGGCAAAAGGCGCCGGCGGGCAGGGCCTGGCCTGGGTGCCGGGACCACTCGACAAATTCTTGAGCGAGGGCGAACGTGCCGGTATCCGTGCCGCCGCTGGGGCGGGGGAGACGGACATCGTCGTCATCGCAGCCGACCAGCAGCGCCGCGCGGAGACCGTAATGGGCTTGATCCGGACCGAGCTCGGTCGCCGGCGCGGCCTCATCCGGGAGGACGAATGGCGTTTCCTCTGGGTCTACCCGATGCGGCTCTTCGAGCAGGACGCGGAAGGCAACCTTACCTATGCACACCATCCCTTTACGCGCCCCTTCGAGGAAGACATGCATCTGCTAGAGGCTCGGCCGTACGAGCTACGCGCGCACGCTTACGACACCGTCTGCAACGGGTACGAGCTCGGCGGCGGAAGCCTCCGGATCTACACTCGGGCGCTGCAGGAACAGGTCTTCGAGATCCTCGGCATTTCGCACGAGAAAGTGCAGGAGCGCTTCGGCTTTCTTCTCGAGGCCTTTGAGTACGGCGTGCCACCGCACGGTGGCATCGCCTGGGGGCTCGACCGTTTGGTGATGCTCCTCGGCGGGACCGACAACATCAGGGACGTGATCGCATTTCCCAAAACGCAGTCCGTCCAGGACCTCATGCTGGACGCCCCGAGCTCGGTCGATCCGGAGCAGCTCGATGAGCTGGGGCTGGCGCTTAAGCCAAAAGCTAACCGGGTACCATGAGCCTGTCGCCGCCGGGGCGGGGACCCATGTGCGCGTTGCCCAACAGCAAGTACATCGGGACCCCGGAGTCCCGGGTGGAACGCCGGGCCGGCAAGACCGGATGGCGGGAAGCCCCGGCAGGGGACCCACGTGACGTCCGAGAGGACAACCGACGGGTCTTCGCCTCGACGGCGACATCCTGGGATTGCTGACGGCCCTCCTGCGACCCTGGCCGCTCCTCTCGATCCTCTTCGTCTTGATCGCGAGCCAGCTCTTCTACGCCTTCCTGCCCTACCGCCGCCGCAACTACCTCGCGGTGCTCCTGCTCACCGCCGTCGGCTTCGGTCTCGGCCAGCTCTGGGAATACCTCGGCCTGCCATCTTTCGCCGTCGGCGAGGCCAACCTTCTGCCAGCGCTGGTGGCCGCCCTCGCGCTGCAGCCCTTGGCTTCGAGGCTGCCCATAAACTTGCGGAAGGAGCGAGGGTGATCAACTTCATGTATTTCGCGATCGGGCTCCTGGCGCTGGCCCTGGCGGTGGCGCTGCCGGTCGGGCTGCTGCGGCTGACGGGCCGCCTCGGACGCGCCAGCGACGAGCTCACGACCACGATCGAAGAGATCAACGAGACGCTCCCCGAGGTGCGTCATACGATCAGCAACCTGAACCAGATCACGACCGGAGTGAACGTCGGCTTGCAGGCCGCTGAGGCGGGCGCGACTCGCTTCAGCGGTCGCCTGGGTGAGAAGCTTCGCGGACCAGCCGCGGCCGTCGCGGCGGCAGCGTACGGGGTGAAGGTGGGGGCCGCCAGCCTCTGGCGGTCATATTCAGGAGGATCTAGCGGTGGCCAGTGAGGAAAACGGAGGCGGCGGCGGCTTCGGCTGGGGCTTCGTCATCGGCGGCTTGATCGGCTTTGTGGCCGGCGCCTACCTGGCCTCGGGACCCGGGCGAGAGCAGGTCGACACGTTGCGCTCCCGCACCATCGAGCTGAGCGGATCCGACTTCGCGGGGCGCGCGCGGGCCGCCGCGGACCGGGCGCGGACGGCGGTCCAGGACCCCGATCACCCCGTCGGCCGTGCGGTCCGGGATGGCATCACGGCGGCCCGCAAGCGGCGCCAGGAACTGGAGTCGCGTGAAACGGAAGGTAGCTCCGAGGCGTAGATGGGTATATCAAAGCCTGGAACTGTGACACGGAAGCCGATGGCCGAGCTCAAGCTCGCCGCCCAGCCGGAGATGATCGCGACCGCCAAGCGGACCGCGACATCGTTGGGCAGCATGCTGGGGTTCAGCCTGGAAGACCTCGACGAGCTGAACATCGCCGTCGCCCAGGCCTGCGACAGCGCCATCGAGGCGGGTCGCGAGGCATGGGGCGAAGAGGCGACGCTCAAGCTCTCGTTCTTCTCCACCGAGAAGGGGCTGGAAGTCGAGGTGCAGGCGGTGCAGCCGCGCAGCCCGCACCCCCTGCCGCTCGCAAAGCAGCGCGTCCATGACGCGACCCTGGACAGGATCGCGCAGGACATGATCCGCTGCTTTGTCGACGACTTTCACCCGAGCGTCTCCAGCACCCGCGTCCGGTTCCGTCTCGTCAAGTACTTGATTGGGTAGGCCTGCGGACCCGGCTCGCGAGGAGCTCCGCGCCCTCCATCGCCAGTACCGGGCGACGACCGACCCCGCTGAACGAGAGCGGCTGCGCGAGCGTCTCGTCGAGTCTTACCGGAGTCTGGTGTACTTCCTCGCGCGCAAGTTCGCCAACCGAGGCGAGCCGCTCGACGACGTGGTCCAGGTCGGGTTTTTGGGCCTGATCAAAGCCATCGAGCGCTTCGACCCCTCGCTCGGGAACGAGTTCACCACCTTCGCCACCCCGACCATCACCGGCGAGATCAAGCGCTACTTCCGCGACAAGGGCTGGGCGATCCGCTTTCCGCGCCGGCTGCAGGAGCTCTACCAGCAGGTGATCCGCGTGAACGAGGAGCTAAAAATCCAGCTTGGCCGGCAGCCCAAGGTGGCTGAGATCGCTGAGAGGCTCGGCGTTTCGGAGGAGGAGATCCTGGAGGCGATGGAGATGAGCCCGGCGCATACGCCGGTCTCCCTCTCGCAGACGGTCGGCTCCGACGACGGCGAGGGGCGCCAGCTGGCCGAGTCGATCGGTGGCGAGGACGCGAACCTGGACCGGGTCGAGATGCGCGACGTCCTCCGCCGCGCGATGAAGCACCTGACCCCGCGCGAGCAGCGGATCATGGCCATGCGGTTCTACGACGAGATGTCGCAGTCGGAGATCGCCAAGCGCCTGGGCATCTCCCAGATGCACGTCTCCCGGCTGCAACGGGCGGCGCTCGAGCACCTCCGCCAGAGCCTCCAGCAGGAATCCGCCTAGTTCGCGTCGCGCTCGGCGGGAAGGGGTCGGGGTGGGCAGGGAAGGCCTCTCACGCGGGGAAGTAGAATGCAGCCGACCCACGGCATGACCGGGAACGAAATCCGAACACTTTTTCTAGAGTTCTTCGCCAGCCGAGACCACCTAGTGATCCCCAGCGCTCCCCTTATCCCGGAGCGCGATCCCACGACCCTCTTCATCTCGGCCGGGATGCACCCGCTCAAGCCCTACTTCCAGGGCGTGAGCGATCCGCCTGCGCCCAGGCTCGCCAGCTGCCAGAAGTGCCTCCGGACGCCCGACATCGAGGAGGTGGGGAGGACCGACCGCCACACCACATTCATCGAGATGCTCGGTAACTTCGCCCCCACCGGCGGTTACTTCAAGGAGACCGCGATCCCGCTGGCCTGGGAGCTGGTGACGGGCGTTTACAAGCTGCCTCAGGACCGGCTGCGGGTGACCGTCCATCCCTCCGACAAGGAGGCCCGCACCATCTGGCCGGCCAAGACGGGGATTCGCGCCGACTGGGTCTACGACAACGAGGACAATTGGTGGGCCGCCGGCGCGACCGGGCCCTGCGGCCCCGACTCCGAGATCTGGTGGGACCGCGGCCGCGAGCACGGCTGCGGGCGGGAGGACTGCTACCCCGACCACTGCGAGCGCTTTCTCGAGTTCTGGAACCTGGTCTTCATGCAGTTCGACGCCCAGCCCGACGGCAGCCTGCCGCCGTTGCCAAAACCCGGAATCGATACGGGCATGGGGTTGGAGCGGATCAGCTCGATCCTGCAAGGCGTCGACTCGGTGTTCGAAACCGACCTCTTCGCGCCCATCGTCAGCTTCATCGGAAAAAGCAGCAGTGAGAAGGCGCAGGTCTCCGAGCGGATCGTCGCCGATCACTTGCGGGCGATGACCTTCCTCGTCGCGGACGGTGTCCTGCCCGGGAACGAGGGGCGCGGCTACGTACTGCGCCGGTTGATCCGGCGGGCCGTCCAGCACTGGATTCACCGCCTGCAGGGGAGCGTCCCGCTGGCGGAAGGCATCCAGCCCGTGGTCGCGGCTATGAAGCCGCAGTACCCCGAGCTGGAGGACCGGGAGGCATACATCCGCCAGGTGGTCACCGCAGAAGCCGAGCGGTTCCAGCGGACCCTCGACCAGGGCTCGGAGCTGTTCGAGCGCCTGGCCATGAAGTACCCGGAGGTCATCCCCGGCGAGGAGGCGTTCAAGCTCCACGACACCTTCGGCTTTCCACTCGACCTCACGCGCGAGCTCGCCGCCGAGCGGGAGATCCAGGTCGACGTCGAGGGCTTCGAAGCGGCCATGGCCGAGCAGCGCGCCCGCTCGCGCACCATGAGCGGCGAACGCTGGCCTGACCTGAAGTCGCTGCCCCGCTCGGAGTTCACGGGCTACACCTCCACGGCGGAAGAGACCTCGGTCATGGCCGTCTACAAGGCCGGCGAGCCGGCGGACGAGGCGGGCGAGGGCGAGCAGGTGGAGGTCTATCTGAACCGCACGCCCTTCTATGCCGAAGCCGGCGGCCAGGTTGGCGACACCGGTCAGGTCAGCTCCGCGGAGGGGCGCCTCCGGGTCGAGGACACCCAGAAGCCGGCCGAGGGCGTGATCGCCCACATCGGGACAGTCGAGGTGGGGAGGCTGCGCGCAGGCGACGACGTGCATGCCGAGATCGATGCCCACCGGCGGGCCCGGATCGCACGCCATCACTCGGCCACCCACCTGCTGCACAAGGCGCTGCGGACTGTCCTCGGCGAAACCGCGGTCCAGCGTGGCTCCTACGTCGGCCCAGACCACACCACCTTCGACTTCTCGTTCAACCGGGCGCTGACCCCCGCCGAAGTGCGCCAGGTGGGCCGGCTGGTCAACCAGCAGGTGCGCGCCGGTCTGCCGTTCAAAGAAAGCCACCAGCCGCTGGAGCAGGCGCGCCGCTCCGGCGCGATGGCGCTCTTCGGCGAGAAGTACGCCGACATCGTCCGGGTGGTCTGCTTCGGCGACTGGACGTGCGAGCTCTGCGGCGGCACCCATGTGTCGAACACCGCTGAGATCGGCCACACGGTGATCCGCTCCGAGAAGAGTGTGGGCGCCGGCCTGCGCCGGATCGATCTCGTCGCGGGCGACGCCGCGGAAGAGGAGATCGAGCGCCAGCTGGAGCGTCACCGCAGTGTCGAGGCCGAGCTCAGGGCCGAATTGCGCGCGGCCCGCAAGCAGCTCGAGAAACTGCAGGAGGAGCTACGCCAGTCGCAGGTCAAAGGTCAAGCTTCGGTGTCGGTGAGAGAGGCGCGGGTGCCCCTGGTCGCGGAAACGGTCGACGCCCAGGACCTTAATGCGCTGCGCCGGTTCGCCGACAACTACCTGGAGGCGCTGGGCGGCTCCGGCGTCGTGGCCGTGACTGGCGACGGGCAGTACGTGATCAAGGTCTCGCGCGACCTGGCCAAGGAGTTCGACGCCAACAAGCTGAAAGAACACTTTGGACCCGGTGGGGGCAGCCCGGTGCTCGTGCAGGGCAAGCTCGACCGGCCCTCGGTGCAGGCCATCGAGGCGCTCGAGGCGGCCCTTCAGTGAAGCGCCGCCTGCTCAAGCGACGGAACGACTACTACCGGCACTTCACGGCCCTGGACGTCGGCACCGACATGGTCAAGGCGCTGGTCGTGCGCCGGGACAAGAAGGAAGGCGTGGTCCTCGGGGTCGGCCGCGAGCCGCAGGACCCGCTGGCGATGAGCGGGGGGGCGATCGCTGACATCGAGGCGGTGATTCAGGCCGCCAACCGGGCCCTGGAGGCCGCCGAGGACATGGCCGGCGTCAACCCGCCGCCAGGGCAGGCCGTCGTGGGCGTGGCCGGTGAGCTCGTAAAAGGCTTCAGCTCGTCCGCTGCCTATCCCCGAACCAGGCCCGAAGGCAGGATCCGGGAGAACGAGATCCGAGGCCTGCTCAACCTCCTCCAAAAGCGCGCGCTGCGGGAGGCTCAGCACCTGCTCGAGCTGGAGCGCGCCTATGGCGACCTCGACGCGCGCCTCGTCCATTCGGCCATCACCGGCGTGCGCGTCGACGGCTACCCGGTCGCCAATCCGCTCGGGTTCCAGGGCCACAACATCGAGGTCACCGTCTTCAACACCTTCGCGCCGCTGACTCATATCTCGGCGATCGAAACAGTGGTGGTCGAGCTCGACCTGGAGCTGATCGGAGCTGTCGCCCAGCCCTACGCGATCGCGCGGGCCACAGCGGCGGATTCGACTTACGAGTCAGGCGCGATCTTCATCGACATCGGCGGGGGCACCACGGACGTGGCGCTCCTCCGCGACGGGGGGATCGAGGGCACCAGGATGTTCAACATTGGCGGCCGCTCCTTTACGCGCCGCCTCGCGACCGCGCTCGGCATCGGCTTCACGGAGGCCGAGGCCAAGAAGCTCCGCCACAGCGAAGGCCTGCTGGGCGCGGAGGAGGATCGCCAGGTGAGCGAGCACCTGAATGCCGATACCGAGGTCCTGCTGCGCGGCCTCACCATCTCGCTGGAGGAGCTAGCCCGCGGCGAGCGGCTGCCCTCCGAGATCCTGCTCTGCGGTGGCGGCAGCCTGCTGCCGGAGGTCATGACCGAGCTGCGCAAGCCGCGCTGGGCGGAAGGTTTACCATTCACGCACCAGCCGCAGCCGCGCCTGCTGCAGCCGCCGGATATCAAGAGCCTGACGGACATGACAGGGCTCCTTCAGACCCCTCGCGACATCGGACCGATGGGCCTCGCCAACCACGCGCTGCGGGTCGAGGCCGATGAGAAGGACCTCCTGCACGGGGTCATGCGGCGCGTCCTCAAATCGATGAAGGTGTAACAAAACGATTCAGCAGAGGTTTCAATAGACGCGAAATGGCCATTTCACCGATCTACCTAGACGTCGAAGAAGAGATCCCAGAACTGATCGAACGCATCAAGCAGACCACCTCGGAGGAGGTCCAGGTCGTCGTCCCGGCTCACAGCAAGCTAGGCCAGAGCCGCTTCAACTTCCAGCTCCTCCACGACTACGCGCGGCGGTTGGACAAGAAGATCGCGATCATCTCGCCGGACGTCGCGGTGCAGCAGATGGCGACGGAGAGCGGATTCAGCGCCTTCGCCGAGACGGCCACGCAAGGCGGGTTTGGCTACGGCTACGGACACGAGCCGGCCGCCGCCGAACGCGCCTTCCCGGTTGCGCCCGCCGTGGACGCCAAGTCCGCTACCAAGCGGCCGTCCAGGCTCGTCATCCCGCGGCCCCGGCGGCCCGCCGCGCTGCAGGGCACAGGCCCGGCCCGTTTCATGCTCTATGCCGGGGCGGCGATGCTGCTCGTCTCCGGCGTGGTGGCGAGCGCCGTCTTCGTGCCTTCCGCGCAGGTGACGCTGGTCGCCAAGGCCACCGAGTTCAGCCACTCGACGAGCTTCGACGCAGCGCCTGGGGCGGCGCCGGTCCGGATCCGGACGATCACGTCCAACAAAACGGCCACGCACTCGTTCACCGCGACAGGCACCAAAGTGACGCCGGCGGTGTTCGCCAGCGGCCAGGTGGTCTTCACTGACAGGTGCCCCGACGTCGCATTTACGGTTCCTCAAGGGCAGCGCGTGATGGACAGCAGCGGGCATCACTTCGCGGTGACAGACGGGGGAGTCGCCGTGCGTGGCAACTCCAATGCTTCGGCAAACATCATTGCCGCAGGCGCGGGAGTGAGCGGAAACGTCGGCGCGAACACGATCAACACAATCGAAGGCAGGTCTGCCGGCTGGACCGCCTGCATGAGCGTGACGAATCCCAGCGCGACTGCGAATGGGGCGGATGAGAAGCACGAAACGCAGGTCTCCCAGGGCGACCTCGACAGCGCCAAGGCGCAGCTTCAGTCCGACCTCCAGGCGACGGTCACCGACGACCTCAACAAGCAGGCCCAGCCGGGCGAAAAGCTCGGAGACTCCGTCGACTTTCAGATCCAGTTCACTGCCGACAAGAAGGTCGACGACGTCGTCCCCAACTTCAACGGCAACGGGACGATGACCGGCAGCGGCGCTCTCTACCAGGTGGAGGACGTCAAGAAGGCGATCCTCGGCGACCTGAAGAAGAACGTGCCCACCGGCACGGCGCTGACCGACAACGCGCCGGCCATCGATTACCGGGTGACCACCTCCACGCCCGATGGGCACATGTCGTTTTTCGGCACGGCGAAGGGCTTCGTCGCGCCAAGCCTCGACTTCAGCAAGATCAAGTCCCGGCTCTCCGGCCAGAGCACGGCGGCGGCGCGCATCTACCTGGGCACGCTGCCGATCGAGTCGGCGCAGGTCAGCCAGAAGCCCGTCTCGCTGCCGCTGATGCCGATCCTCGGCTCCCGGATCAAGATCGTCTACGAGGTGCAAACGACCAAGCCGCCGGCCGTCACGCCAAAGGCGTAGCCCGACCGCGATGCCAGGACGGGTGCTGGCCATCGATCCCGGCACGCGCCGGGTCGGAATTGCGCTGAGCGACGAGTCCGCAACCATCGCGAGTCCCCTTCAAACCCTGGCGGCCGAGCCGCCCGAGACGCTCGTGGCACGCCTGGCCGTGTTAGCACGCGAGGTGGGCGCCCAGCAGGTCGTGGTCGGTCTGCCGCGCCGGCTGGACGGTACCCGCGGCCCAGAAGAAGCCGCCGCCCGGGCGCTGGCCCAGGAACTTCGTACCGCCCTTCGCCTGCCCGTCAGCCTTTACGACGAGAGGCTAACCAGTGTCGCGGCTGAGCGCGGCCTGATCGACCAGGGAGTCCGCCGGGCCCAGCGCAAGGAGGTCCGGGACAAGGTCGCGGCGGCCCTCATCCTGCAGGACTTCTTGGACCGTCAACGAAAGAGATGAGTGACGAAGAGCAGGTCGAACCGGCCTCGGTGATGCTCATCGACGAGGACGGAATCGAGCGGCGCTTCACGCTCCACGACGCCTTCGATGTCGAAGACCAGACCTACTACCTCGTCGAGGCCGAGGACGAGCCCGACCTGGTCCTGATACTGCGCGAGGACGAGTCGGGACTGGTGGCGGTCGAGGGCCCCGAGTTCGATCGCATCGTCTCGATCCTGGAAAATGAGTAACCGCCCTTGCGGAACCTAATCATTTTTCTGGTCCTGATCGGCCTTCTCGCCTACGGAGCCGACCAGGCCTACGGCTGGTACAACGACCAGGTCTACACGGCTGTCTCGACCACGTCCGAGAAAGTCGCCTTCAAGGTCAGCCAGAACGAGGACTCGGCGCAGATCGCCGATGACCTCTACGCCAAAGGCCTGATCAAGAACCGCGAGGCCTTCCGCCTCTACGTCCGGCTCTCCGGCGCCGCCAGCGGGTTTCAGGCGGGCAGCTTCGTGCTGGACAAGAAGATGAACGTGCCCCAGATCGTGGATGCGCTCCAGCACGCAGTCCCGGACCAGGTCACGTTCACCGTACCCGAAGGCTTCTCGATCGCCCGCGTCGCCGCCAAGTGGGAGTCGACGGGCATGGGCAAGGCTCAGGACTACCTCGATGCGGCCAGCCCCGGCAACTGGCAGCAGTACGACTTCGTCGCCAACCGGCCCAAGACGCCGGGCCGGCTCGACAACCTGGAGGGCTACCTCTACCCGGACACCTACTCGCTCAACAAGGGCGCCACGGCCAAGGACCTCGTGAAAGCCCAGCTCGACGAGTTCAAGCTGAAGTTCACGCCCCAGCTCGAGCAGCAGGCCAAGGCGCACGGGCAGACCGTCGACTCGATAGTCGTCCTGGCCTCGATGGTGGACCGGGAAGTCCAGTCCGATCCCAACCGCGGCATCGTCTGCGGCATCTACTACAACCGGCTCGACATTCACAACTCCCTCGACGTGGACGCCACGATTCTTTATGCGCTGGGCCGGACGGCGGGCGCGCAGACGCTCAGCAACGCGGACAAGCAGGCTGCGGCCGGCTCTCCTTACGACACCTACACGCACGCCGGCCCGCCGCCGGGCCCGATCAGCAACCCCGGCATCGCGGCGATCAATGCCTGCGTCAACCCGCTCCAGCGCGACCAGCACTACCTCTTCTATTTCGCGGACTGCAAAGGCGTCACCCGCTTTGCCCGCAGCGAGGCGGAGCACGAGGCGCTGCAGCGCCAGTACGGCGTCGCCGGCGCGACTTGCTAGCCGGCCTCATAGGCCAGGGAATCGCTTACTCGGCAAGCCCAGCGATGCATTCGGCCGCGTTCAAAGCGGCGGGGCTGGAGGCTTGGCGGTACGAGCTCTGGGACGTCGCGGCGGCGGAGCTGCCAGGGCTGATCGGACGCCTGCGAGGAGCCGGCTACGCGGGCGCCAACGTCACGATCCCACACAAGCTGGCCGTGATCGGCCTGCTCGACGGGCTGGACGCCGTCGGGACGCGCGTGGGAGCGGTCAACCTGGTCCGCAAGGAAGGTGATCGCCTGATCGGCTCCAACGTCGACGTCGAGGGAGTGGCGGCGGCGCTTGCCGAAGTCGGCTTCGAGGGGGGCCGCGCGGTCGTCCTGGGAAACGGCGGCGCGGCTCGGGCGGCCGCGGTTGCGCTGGAGGGTTCGGAGGTCACGCTGGTGGCTCGGAGCCTGGGCAACTGGGAAGACAGGGGCCGGCTGGCCAGGTCGGTCGATCTCCTTCTTAACGCCACCCCTCTCGGCCGTCAGGGAGAGGTTCCCATCCAGGCGGACGACCTGCCGCGAGCGGCCGTCGTCGACCTCGTCTATGCCAAAGGCGGGACGCCGCTCGTCAGGTCGGCGCGTAGCGCCGGGCTGGCGGCGGCCGACGGTTGGTCTGTCCTGCTGGCCCAAGGTGCGGCATCCTTCACGGCGTGGACCAGGTTGCCAGCCCCCTTGGAGGCGATGCGAGCCTCGTTGCCAGGCTAGTCACGGCCGGCGTTTGGCTGGTCGTCGGCTTCCTTGTCGGTCTGGGCATCCGGCGCTTGACGGTGTGGCTTTCGGAGCGGGAGAAGATCGAGTACGGCTCCCGGCCCTGGCAGGTTTGGGGACCGCCGATTCTCAACGCCGCCCTCTTCGCGGCGTTTGCCTACCGGCTCGGCCCGAGCCCGCTCCTCATCCTGAAGAGCTGCCTCGTCGCCGTCTTCGTGCAGGTCGTCTTCTTCGATTTCGAGCACCGGCTGATCCTCGATCGAGTCATGTTTCCGGCGATGGCTGCAGCGATTCTGTTCAGCTTCTTCACGCCAGGGCTCGGCGTCGTCAGCAGCGTCCTGACCGGTCTCGCCGCGGGTCTCCTGTTCCTGGCCCTGGCGCTCATCGGCTCGGCAATTTATGGAGCCGACGCGCTCGGCTTCGGCGATGTGAAGCTGGTCGCGTTCATCGGCCTGGTGACCGGCTGGACGGGCTTCGCGATCATTTCAGCGCTCTTCCTGGGCGTCCTCTTCGCGGGCGTGACCTCCTTGCTGCTGGTCATCCTGCGGATCCGCACCATGAAGGACGCGATTCCCTACGGCCCCTTCCTTTCGGCGGGTGCGCTGGTCGTCCTCCTGGAGCAAGGGGCAAAATAACGCGACGCGCATGACAAAGGACCTGATGCCGGGCGAAACGCTGGTCTTGAAGTCCCATCAGCACTGGGCGGTGCTGCTGGCGCCCTTGCTGATCCCGCTCGTGTTGGTGGTTGCGGCCGTTCTCGTCGACTACTTTGCGACCGGGCTGAACCGCGACTACAAGATCATCGGCACGCTGCTGGTCGTCGCCATCCTCGGCCTCTGGCTGATCGTGCTCTGGGTCCGCTGGCGCTCGCGCAGCTTCATGGTCACCGACCGCCGCGTGATCCTCGAAGAGGGCGTTTTCTCGCGCTCCTCCAAGGTGATCGCACTGGACCGCGTCCAGGACATCGCCACCCGCCAGAGCCTGCTGGGCCGTCTCTTAGGCTTTGGCCACATCGAGATCGACTCCGCCGGCGCCGCCGGGGCTGAGGTGCTGGAGGCGCTGCCCAAGCCGCAACGGTTCCGCGACGAGGTTTTCGTGCGGGCCGAGAAGCTCCGGACCCAGGGCCTCGAAGAGGGCACGCCCCAAGCGTCCGACGTCTGAATGGCAGCTTTCCGCTGGCTCACGGCAGGGGAGTCTCATGGGCCCCAGCTGACCGTGATCATCGAAGGGCTGCCGGCCGGCCTCGAGGTCTCGGAGGATGACTTGCGGCGCGACCTTGGTCGCCGCCAAGGCGGCCATGGCCGGGGCGGACGCCAGCAGATCGAGACCGACTGGGCCCGCATCGTGGCCGGCGTGCGCGGCGGCTACACGATCGGCAGCCCGGTCGCCCTCGTCATCGAGAACCGGGACCACGCCAACTGGACAGCCGAGATGACGGCCGCCAAGGAGGGCTTCGCACCCAAGCCGGTGACCAGGCTCCGGCCCGGGCACGCCGACCTCGCGGGCGCTCTCAAGTACGGCCACACCGACGTGCGCAACGTGCTCGAGCGGTCGAGCGCGCGGGAGACGGCGACTCGCGTCGCAGCAGGCGGGGTCGCCAAGAAGCTGCTGGGCGAGTTCGGGATCACGGTCATGAGCTTCAGCCAGTCCATCGGACCCGTCGACACGGGCTACGACGCCGTCGACCCGGCCGCGCTCACCGAAGAGGAGATCGCGGCCTCTCCGGTCCGCTGCCCCGATCCCGAGGCAAGCAGGCGGATGGTCCAGGAGATCGATGCAGCAGGCGAGCGGGGCGACACGCTGGGCGGCACCTTCAGGGTCGTGGCAACCGGTCTGCCGGCGGGTCTCGGCAGCTACGTGCACTGGGATCGCAAGCTGGACGGAAGGCTCGCTCAGGCCATGCTCAGCATCAACGCCATCAAAGGTGTGGAGTTCGGTGCCGGCTTCGAAGGCGCGAGCCGGCCGGGCTCGCAATTCCACGATGAGATCGACTACCAGGGCGGCCGCTTTCGCCACCTCACCAACCGGGCCGGCGGGTTGACCGGAGGCGTCACCAATGGCGAGCCGCTCGACCTGCGCGCCGCGATCAAGCCGATCTCGACGATGAAGACGCCGATGCCGTCGGTCGACCTCAAGACCAAGGAAAAGGTCCAGGCGCACTACGAGCGAAGCGACGTCTGCGTCGTCCCGGCCGCGGGCGTGATCGGCGAGGCGATGGTGGCGCTGGTGCTGGCAGACGCCTTCTTGGAGAAGTTCGGCGGCGACTCCATGGAAGAGGTCGGTCGCAACTTCCGCGCCTACCAGGACACGCTCGCGCGCTAGGCACCTGAAGCTGGTAGTGCTGGTCGGCTTCATGGGGTCGGGCAAGACCACCGTCGGGCGGGCGGTCGCCGCGCGCCTGGGCCTGCCTTTCACCGACCTGGACGAGCTGCTCGAGCGCAGGACCGGGCGGACCATCGCCGAGGTCTTCGAGAGCCAGGGCGAGGCCAAATTCCGGGAGGCGGAATCGGCGGCCGTGCCTGAGGCGCTGGCGGCGGGTGGCGTCGTCGCCCTGGGCGGGGGCACGCCGATGGACGACACCACCTGGCGGCTGGTCCGCCAAGCGGCGCTCACGATCTTCCTGAACGCCGATCCGGACCGGCTTTGGGAGCGGGCTGCCGCGCCCCACCGGCCGCTCACGCGCGACCTGGAGGAGTTCCGGCTGCGCTACCGAGCGAGGCTGCCCCGCTATCAGGAGGCGGACCGCTCCGTCGACGCCAACCGGCCCTTCGATGAGGTCGTAGCGGAGGTCCTCGAGCTCTGCGCCGGGTAGAGGTCGCCATCCCGGGCCGGCCCTACCCGGTGCTGATCGGAGCCGGCGCAATTGCGGAGCTGGCGGGCCTCGTCGAGGGGCAGGTGGTGATCGTCCAGGACCTGGCGCTGCCGCCGCTGGCGCTGCCCGGCGCCGCGGTTGTCAAGGTCGCGGCGGGCGAGGACACCAAGTCCTGGGATGGGTTGCGCCAGATAGTCGACTCACTGGAGGCGCACCGGCTGGGCCGGGACGGGACGGTGGTCGCGCTGGGAGGCGGCACGATCGGCGACGCCGCGGGCTTCGCGGCCTCGATCTGGCAGCGCGGAGTCGCCCTGATCAACGTGCCGACCACGCTGCTGGCCATGGTCGACTCGGCGATCGGCGGCAAGACCGGCATCAACTCGAGCCGGGCCAAGAACGCGATCGGCAGCTTCTGGCAGCCGCGCGCCGTCCTCTGCGACCTGGACTGGCTCGACACACTCCCGGAAGCCGAGAAGCAGTCCGGTTATGCCGAGATCGTCAAGTACACGATGACCCTCGACCCGGGAATGGCGGACGTGGGCGACTTCGCCGAGGTCGTCGAGCGCTCGGTCCGCGCGAAAGCTGAGATCGTCGCGGCCGACGAGCGGGAAAGCGGCCTCCGGGAGGTTCTCAACTACGGCCATACGGCCGGCCACGCCATCGAGGCGCTGTCCGGGTACACGCTCGCCCACGGCCGGGCGGTGGCCGCGGGGATGCGGGTCGCGGCTCGAATCTCCCAACGGGTGCTGGGCTGCCCGGCCGCGGTTGTGGAGCAGCAAGACCGCCTGCTGGCCGCCCACGGCCTGCCTGGGCCGCTGCCCGACCTGGCCGTCGACCGGGTACTGGACGCCCTGCCGGGCGACAAGAAAGCCCGCGCCGGCCGGCCCCGCTGGGTGCTCCTGCGCGACGCGGGCCGGCCGGAGCCGGGACACGAAGTACCAGAAGAGATCGTTCGAGAGGCTGTCGCTGAGATACTTTCCGGGTCATGAAAGGCCGCCGGGTGGTCGTCGCGAACGGACCCAACCTGAACACGCTTGGCACGCGGGAGCCGGAGATCTACGGCCTGCAGACGCTGGCCGACATCCAGGCGATGGTCGACGCCAAAGCCCATGACCTGGGCTGGACGGCCGATTTCTTCCAGTCCAACCACGAGGGTGAACTGGTCGACCGGCTCCAGCGCACGCCGGCGGACGCTGTGGGCGTGATCATCAACCCGGCCGGCCTGACGCACTACTCGATCGCCCTCTACGACTGCCTGCGCGCGCTGCCGGTCCCGATCGTCGAGGTACACCTCTCGAACCTCTTCGCGCGCAAGGAGAGCTACCGCCAGACGAGCGTGACCGCACCGGCGGCCGCGGCGGTGATCACCGGCATGGGCAGCCGCGGCTATGTCTTCGCGATGGAGTACCTGAGTGGTCTCTACGAATGACTTCCGCACCGGCACCACGTTCGAGATGGACGGCCAGCTGGTCGCGGTCGTCCACGTCGAGCACATCAAGCTGGCGCGAGCCGGCGCCGTGATCAAGGCCCGGCTCCGGAACGTCCGGACCGGCGCCATCTTCGAGCAAAGCTTCCGCAGCGGCGACAAGTACAAGGCGGTCCGGATCGAGAAGTCCGAAGCCACTTACCTCTACAACGACGGCGACCTCTACCACTTCATGGACAACCAGAACTTCGAGCAGGTGGCGCTGCCCAAGGAGACGCTGGAGGACCTGATCCCGTACTTGAAGGAAGGCAACCCGGTGAACATCCTTCGCTACGAGGATTCGGTGATCGGAGTCGAGCTGCCGATCAACGTGGAGCTCCAGGTGACCGAGACCGAGCCCGGGATCCGCGGGGACACCGTCTCCGCCTCCTTCAAGCCGGCCCGCCTGGAGACAGGCGCCGCGGTCCAGGTCCCCCTCTTCGTGAACAAAGGCGACCGCATCAAAGTCGACACCCGGACCGGGGCCTACATGGAACGCGTCTGACCCCGAGCGAAAGCGGGGGTAGTAGCATTCATGAGCCGTATGGACCAGGAATCGACGCTGGGGGGCGTGCGAGTCGCCAACGAGGTCATCGCGAGCATTGCCGCGCTGGCCTCGCGCGAGATCGACGGGGTGGTCGACATGGACCAGGCGAACGCCCGCCACTTCGGCGACTTCATCAAGCGCCAGACCGCCCACGACGGCGTGCGCGTCACGATGGACACCGACCGCGCTCTGCACCTCGAGGTGTTCCTCTCGGTCTCTTCGGCGGCGATGGTGCCCAAAGTCGCCGAGGCCGTGCAGGACAACGTCATCGAAGCGGTCGAGCGGATGCTCGGCCTGGAGGTGGCGGCGGTCGACGTCTTCGTCTCGCACGTGGCCTTCCCGGTCACGGCTTAACCTCCCGGCGCCGCGTGGGACGCCGGCACCAGGCGCGTGAGCTGGCCCTCAAGGTCCTCTTCGAGCTTGAAAGCGACCCCAAGGATCCAGGCCAGGCGCTCCATTACCGCTTCGCCGAGGAGGCCGTGGACCCCGAGGTGGCACGCTTCGCGGAAGAGCTCGTGCTTGGAGTCATGGAGCACGGCGCGGAGCTGGACGACATGATCGCCTCCGCTTCCAAGAACTGGCCGCTGGACCAGATGGCCAAGGTCGACCGGATCATCCTGCGCATCGCCGCCTACGAGATCGCGGTGTCCCGCAACGTCCCCGTCCGGGCGGCCATCAACGAGTCGATCGAGCTGGCCAGGACCTTCTCGGGAGAGGAGGCGGCCCGCTTCGTGAACGGAGTGCTCGGGAAGATCGCGGCGGCCGGCTCGCCATCGTGACCTCTGAGCAACCTGACGCCTCGGCAGGCGTCGACACGCTTCTCGACCGGCTGGAGGCGGCGATCGGGCGGCTGGCGGCCGGCCAGGCCCCGGTCGAAGAGCTGGTCGCCGACTACGAGGAGGCGGTCCGCCTGCTGGCTGAGGCGGAGACGCGACTCCAGTCCCTCGCCGGCCAGGCTCGATGAGCCTCCGCTACATCGTCCTGCCGCTGATCGCCTGGGCGATCGCCCAGGGCACCAAGGTGGTCCTGGACTCACTCCGGCACCGGCGCCTCTACCTGCGCGGACTGGCTGAGATGGGAGGAATGCCGAGCTCCCACACCGCGATGGTCGCCGCGCTGACGACCACCATCGGCCGCTTTAACGGGATCTCTAACGCCTTCTTCGCGATTGCCCTCATCTTTTCCTTCGTGGTCATGTACGACGCCGCCGGCGTTCGCCGCGCGGCTGGCCGCCAGGCGGTGATCCTGAACCGGCTGGTCGACGACCTCTTCGCCCAGCGCGGGGTGCGCGAGGAAGGGCTGCGCGAGCTGCTCGGCCACACGCCGTTCGAGGTGTTCGTCGGCGCCGGGCTGGGAATTGCCGTGGGCTTGCTCGTTCCAGCTTGAATTCTGGTGTTTACAATCCCCTGCGCCCATGCAATCCCGTGCCTCCGTCGCCCTCGCCTTCTTGGCCCTGCTCGGCGCTTCCTGCGGCGGCGGATCGGGAACCGCCGGACCGCAGGCGACTCCCTCCGCCTCCGACACGGGCGAGGTGCTCCAGAACCTCGACTTCAGCGGGCGCTACCCCGGCCACCTACCCGCCGCGCAGATCACCTGCGCCAAGAGCGCGGGGACGTTCGACGTCAACCTCGCCGGCATGCTGCGCGGCGAGAAGGTTTACCTGGCGATCTCAGTCAAGGGCTACAAAGGCGCGGGAACCTATTCGGCCAGCCAGGAAGAGAGCGGCAGCGGCTTCTCGACCTTCCAGTTCGGCCTCGCGCAGCCGCCCACCGTCCTGGGCAGCGACTCGCCCTCGCTGCCGGCCAGCCTGACGGTCGACCCGGGACAGCAGGCCGGCAGCGTCGACGCCTCGCTCGCTTTCGGCGCCGCGCTCAACGACCTCTCCGAACGCATCACCGGCGACTGGCGCTGCGCCTAGCGCACGTCGCGCTGTCGTGAGGCTCGACCTCGCCGTGGCCGAGGCCGGACTGGCCGACTCCCCCCAGAAGGCACAGGCCCTCATCATGGCCGGGAAGGTGAAGGTCAACCAGGAGACAGTCCGCCGGCCCGACCGCCAGGTGGACGCCGCGGACACGGTCGAGATCACAGACGCCGACGGCTATGCCAGCCGGGGCGCTTTGAAGCTCATCCCGGCGCTCGATTCCTTCGCGATCGACGTGACAGGGCGCGTCTGCGCCGACATCGGGGCCGCGACCGGCGGCTTTACCGACGTTCTCTTGCGGCGAGGGGCGCGCCGGGTCTTCGCGGTGGACGTGGGCCGCGGCCTGATCGACTGGCGCCTGCGCGGCGACCCGCGCGTGACGCTGATGGAGCGCACCAACGCCCGCGAGCTGCGGACCTTCCCGGAACCGGTCAGCCTGGCCACGGTGGACCTCTCTTTCATCGGCCTGGAGAAGGTGCTTCCCGCCCTCCGGCGGGCTGCGCCCGAGGCTGCTGTCGTAGCGCTGTTCAAGCCGCAGTTCCAGGTCAGCCGGGACCGGGTCGAAAAGGGAGGGCTCGTCCGCGACGCGGAGGCCGTGGAAGCCGCCCTCGGCAGCTTCATCCAATGGTGCGAGTCGAACGGCTACCGGGTGCGTGGGCGGGCCCCGGCCGGCGTGGCCGGGCGGGCGGGCAACCAGGAGCACTTCGTCCACCTGGAACCCGGGCTGCAGCCGTGAAGGTCGGCGTCCTCCACTATCCAGGCCTCGACTTGCAGCCCTTCGAAAAGATCCTGCGCGCGGCTGGCTGCGAATACTGGCTGCACGAGCGCGAGGCGGCGATCGACACCGACCGGCTGCGGAACACGGACCTGATGCTGACCCTGGGTGGCGACGGGACCTTCTTGCACGGCGCCCGGCACGCGGCGCCCAATGACGTCCCCATCCTGGGCGTCAACCTGGGGCGTCTCGGGCTGCTGACCGAGGTCGATCCGAAGGGGTTGAAGAGCGGTCTCGAGCGCGTCAAGAAAGGTGACTACCGGACAGAGGAGCGGACCATGGTCACAGCCGAGCTGGCGACCGGGGGGCGCGCCAGCGCGAACGTTCTCGCCCTGAACGAGGTGATGCTGCACCGCTCGCCCTCGCTGCGGATCATCCGGTTCGCGATGTCGATGGACGGCCAGGAGATCGGGACCATCGACGCCGACGGCGTCCTGGTAGCGACCGCGACCGGATCGACCGCCTATTCGCTGGCGCTCGGCGGGCCGATCCTGGAGCCGACGCTCTCCGACCTTGTACTGGTCCCCATGAACCCGTTCGCCCTCACCGTTCGCCCGATCGTGGTCAACGGCGTCGAGGTCCGCGTCAAGCTGATCGGCAGTGAGGGATCCGTGGCCGCGGACGGGCGCGAGCTCTGGACCGCCCAGGACGGGAGCGTGCTGACGGTCAGGGCCTACAGCCGGCGGCTCAAGGTGGTCCGGTTTGGGCCGCCCGACGACTTCTACCGTGTGCTCCGCGACAAGATCGGGTGGGGGACGCCGCTGGTGCCCAGGCCGCAGGGCGTTGCTTAAGCGGCTCAAGGTCCGGGACCTGGCTCTGGTGGCCGGGGCCGACGTCAGCTTCGGACCGGGGTTGAACCTGCTGACCGGGGAGACGGGCAGCGGCAAATCTCTGATCGTGGACGCCCTCTCCCTGACACTGGGCGCCCGCGCCAGCACCGAGCAGGTCCGGCACGGGTCGGACCGGGCGCTGGTCGAGAGCGTGTTCGAGATCTCCGACGTGCCCGCGGCGCTGCGGGCCCTGGAGGAGATGGGCATCGAGCCGGAACCGGAGCTGGTGATGACGCGCGAGGTGGGGGGCCGCGGCGGCGCGCGCCTGAACGGGCACCCGGCGAGTCCGGGCCAGCTCCGCCAGCTCGGGCGCCTGCTCGTCGACGTGCACGGACAGCACGAGCACCAGTCGCTGCTCGATACCGACGCCCAAACGGCATTGCTGGACTCCTTCGGCCGCGCTCTTGAGGCCCGTTCGCGGGTGGCCGAGACCTGGTCGGCTTGGCGAGCCGCCGGGGAGCGCTTGAGGGAGCTCGAAAACGTCCGCGAGCGAGGCAGCCGGGAGCGCGAGTTCATGGAATGGCAGCTCAACGAGCTGCGCGGGGCGGGACTTCGTGACGGGGAAGACAGCGACCTCGCCTCAGAGCGCGCGCTTTCACGCCACGCCGTCCGGCTGACCGAGCTGAGCCAGGGCGCCCGCGACGAGCTCTCCGGCGGCGAGGGACCGGCGCGGGCGCTGGTCCTGGTCCGCGCCGCCGCCGAGCTGGATCCGCGCCTGGGCGGTGCCGGCGATCGATTGGCGGCGGTGGCTGCGGAGATCGATGACCTGGCCCAGGAGCTGCGCCGTTACGGCGAGACTCTGGATGCCGACCCGAAGCGCCTGGAGGCGCTGGAGTCGCGCCTCGCCCAGTTGGAGGCCATCAAAAAGCGGTTCGGCGGCTCGCTCGAGGCAGCAATCGCCGAACGGGATCGGCTGGAGCTCGCTCTGGCGGGCACCGAGGACCTGGCGGCCGCGCTCGCCGCCGCCGAAGCCGAGGTGGCGACGCGCCGGCGCGAGCTGGAGGTGGCCGCCGCCGCGCTGAGCAAGGCCCGCGGGGCCGCGGGCGCCCGTCTGGCCAGGCAGGTGGCCGCCGAGCTGGGCGGGCTGCGTCTGGCCGGCGCCCGCTTCGAGGTGGCTTTCGAACCCCGCACGGAGCTCGGCCCGGAGGGCGCCGAGCAAGCCGTGATGATGTTCAGCGCCAACCCGGGCGAACCCTTGGGCGCGCTCGCTCGAGTCGCCTCGGGCGGCGAGCTGGCGAGGGTCATGCTGGCGATCAAAACAGTGGGCGCCGAAGCCGATCGGCTGCCGACTCTCATCTTCGACGAGGTGGACGCCGGCATCGGCGGCGAGGCCGCGCTCCAGGTCGGCGTCAGGCTCCGCGGGCTGGGTGGCGCCAAGCAGGTCTTGGTGGTCACCCACCTGGCCCAGATCGCCTGTTTCGGCGACCACCACCTCGTCGTGGAGAAGCGTCTGGGGGCGGAGGGCCGGAACCTGGTCGCGGTGCGTGAGCTCGACGGGGAGGGGGAGCGGGCCGCCGAGCTGGCCAGGATGATGAGCGGCGGGGTGACCGACAAGGCGCTTGCCCGCGCCCGCGAGCTACTCGAAGAAGCGCGCGGTTGAAGCACGGAGTGCTCGGGCCTGGCGGTGTCGGAGGCTTCATCGCGGCGACTTTGGCCCGCGCGGGCTCGCCCGTCAGCGTCATCACACGAAATCGCGATCACCCGCGGACGATCGAGGTCCAGAGCGCCGCTCTGGGAAGCTGGAGCGCCCCCGTGCAGGTGGTCCCGCGACTTGAGACCGACGCCGTCGACCTGCTCTGGGTCACGGTAAAGGCCACCCAACTGGACGCGGCTCTGGAGCTGGCGCCTGCCGAGCTGGTGCGCGGCACGGTGGTTCCCCTCTTGAACGGGATCGACCACGTCGCTCGGCTGCGGGAGGTGTACGGCCACGTGACGCCGGGGGCCTTCGGCGGCGAGTCCGAGCGGTCGGCACCCGGCCAGATCCTGCAGTCCAGCCCTTTCGCGTGGGTCCAGGTCGCCGGCTACCTCGCCGGGCCGATCAGCCTGACCTTCGATGGCAGCGGCCTCAAATGCACCGAGGCGGAAGACGAGAACGTCATGCTCTGGCAGAAGCTGCTGCTGCTTGCACCGCTGGCGCTTTTGACCACCGCCGAGGAGCTCCCGGTTGGCGGCATCATCTCGAAGCCGGCGCTGGAGCAGAGGCTGCTCGCGTGCGTCGGCGAGGCTGCCGCGGTGGCCCAGGCGCTGGGCGTCAAGGTCGCGCCGGAGCCGGTGATCAAGGCCATCGCGGGCCTTCCCGCCGGCTTCCGGACCTCGATGCAGAAGGACCGCGCGGCAGGGCAGCCGATCGAGCTCGACGCGATCGCCGGTCCGATCCTCCGCGGAGGCAGAGAGACTGGAGTGCCGACGCCGGAGGTCGCGGCGCTCGCGGAACGGCTCCAGCCCTTTGCCTAGGAAGCTCTTCAGCGGTCCGGACGACCGGCGCATCAAGCGGGCGCTCTGCATCGTGGCCCATCCGGACGACATCGAGTTCTTCTGCGCCGGCACCGTGGTGATGCTGGCCGACCGCGGGGTGCACGTGGCTTTCGTCCTGGCCACCTCCGGCGACAAGGGAAGCCACGATCCCGGCGTCGACTCAGCCCAGCTGGCCCAGATGCGAGAGCGCGAGCAGGAGGCGGCCGCCCGCGCGCTGGGCGCCGAGCGCGTCGAGTTCCTGCGCCGGCGCGACGCGGAGCTGACCGACACGCTGGAATTTCGAGGCGAGCTGGTCGGCTGCATCCGGCGGCAGATGCCGGACGTGCTGCTCACCTTCGATCCGCTGCCCGGCTACCGGCAGCACCCCGACCATCGAGTGGTCGGGCGGGTCGCTCTCGACGCGGCCTGGCCGTGCGCCCGCGATCGCCTCACCTACCCCGAGCAGGGGCCGCCGCACGAGACCGCCGAGGCCTGGTGCTTCGCCGGTCCCGCCTCGAACCTGGAGGTGGACGTCTCTGCCGTCCTCGATCGCAAGATCGAGGCGCGGCTCGCGCACGAGAGCCAGACCCGCAGCCCGGCAGCGCTGCGACGGCGCTGGCGCTCGGCCGCCCGGATCGAGCGCTTCCACCAGGTTGATCTTCGCTAAGCAGCTACCTGCTAGGTGAGCTTCTGGGCCTGGAGGAGTGCCAGACGGTCGGCGTCTGCACCTCTGGCTGTGAGCTGAAACACGAAGGGACCCCGGCGGCCGAGGATCGTCGTACCCGACTCGGACTGCCATTCGGCGCACTCGTCGAGCGCGGTGGCGGCGGCTCCGCAGGGGCCGGCCTGGGCTGTCGCGGCGGCGCGCTGGTCCGAATAGAAAGTGAAGGCCCGGCGAGCGCCGTCCTGGCGGACCGTCAGCAGCAGCCACTCCTCGGAATCCTGCGAGCCCAACGCCCAGACCCGGGTCGCCTGGTCGACCCAGCCCCAGCTCCGGTAGAGGTCGAGGGCGGCAGCCTGGTTGAGCTGGGTGTGCGCCGCCTCCAGCACCCCGATGTGGTCCAGACCGCCGGTCCGGGGGAGTCCGACCTGGGCGTCGGCCAGGATCGCATCGACGGGCGGGCGCGCTGTCGCCGGCACCGGACGCGGAGACGGCGTCGGGCTGGGCCGCGCACCGGCGGCGCCCTGGCAGGCGCTGACCAGCAGGACGACCGCCAGGGCCACGAATCGAGGCGTCACGCGGCTATCCCTATCATGTCGGTCCGATGGACAACGCAGCCCCGACAGGACCGGCGCGCCTGCGCGTCGCGACGGCTGTCTTCGAGGGGCCGCTGGAGCTCCTGCTTGCGCTCGCGGAGCGCGACGACCTCGACATCCTCCAGGTCCCGCTGGCCGACCTGACCGACGCTTACCTGCGTGAGATCGCCGCGCTCGAGAGGCCGGACCCGGCCGAGATGGCCGAGTTCCTCTGGACCGCCGCGCGCCTCCTGCTCTTGAAGTCGATCAAGCTCCTCCCGGGCGAAGAGCCCGACGCGGAGGAGGCCGAGCTCCTCGGCTGGGAGGAGGACGTCCGCCGCCGGATGGACGAGTACCGCGCTTACAAGGAGGTCGCGAAGGAGCTGATGGACCGCGCGGCGGCCGACCCGTTCGCCTATCCATCGCCCGCCAGGGCCGTCGAAGTCGAGGGTCAGGAGGCGCCGCTCGACGTCGAGCTGCTGGTCGCCGCCTTCCGCGACGTGCTCGGCCGCATTCCGCCCCGCCCGGTGACGGTCAGCGGTCGCGCCTGGACCACCGAAGAGAAGATCGAGCTCTTGCAATCCCGCTTGCACCGGGGACCGCTGGACCTGGTCGACCTGATCCTGGAGTCGGAAGACCGGCTCGAAGCTGTCGTCACCTTCGTCGCGTTGCTGGAGCTGCTGCGCAGGGGAGCGGTCCGCGTGCGCCAGAAGGAGCAGTTCGGGGCGATCGTGATCGAACCCAGGCCGGCCTGAAACCGGTGGACCAGCTCAGCCGGGCGCTGGAGGCCATCCTCTTCAGCTCCAACCGAGCCCTCAAGGTGCGCGAGCTGCAGCAGGCGACGGAGGCCGACCGGGAGACAGTCGAGGGGGCGCTCGAGGAGCTTGGTCAAGCGCTGGGCGAACGCGGCCTGATGCTGCAGCGTCACAAGGACGAGGTCCAGCTGGTGACGCGGCCGGAGGTCGCCGCCTATGTGCGCCGCGCGCTGCGGCCTGACGTCACCGGGAGGCTCAGCGCCGCCGCCTACGAGACGCTCGCCATCGTCGCTTACCAGCAGCCCGTGACGCGGTCGCGCATCGAGGAGATACGCGGAGTCAGCTGTGAGAGCGTGCTGGGCAACCTGGAGCTCCGCGACCTCGTAACGGAGGTGGGGAGGGGGCCGGGTCCAGGGCAGCCCAAGCTCTATGGGACGACGATGCGCTTCCTGCAGGTGCTCGGCCTCTCGAGTGTCAAGGATCTTCCTCCACCGCGAGGCGCGATCCCCGCTTGACCGAGCGGCTCAACCGCTACCTGTCCCGTTCAGGAGTGGCCTCCCGCCGGGCGGCCGACCGGTTGATCGCCACCGGATCCGTGCTCGTCAACGGCGAACGGCCGCCTCCCGGTGGCCGGCTTGTCGATCCCGCGACCGACCTGGTGACCGTCGACGGTACGGAGATCCGCCCCCCGGCGGTGCTCACCTACATCGCCGCCAACAAGCCCGAGGGGTACATCGTGAGCGCGGCCGATCCCGGCTCCCGCCCGACGGTCTTCTCGCTCGTGGAGACGGACGCCCGGCTCTTCGCGGTCGGCCGTCTCGACATGGACTCCCGCGGGCTCCTTCTTCTCACCGACGACGGCGAGCTGGCACACCGGCTGGCACACCCTCGGTACGAGGTGCGCAAGGAGTACTCGGTGGTGGTGGAGGGGACGGTTCGCCAGGCTGAGCTGCGGCGCCTGCGCGCCGGGGTCGACCTTGACGATGGGCCCACCCAGCCCGCCCAGGTCGACCTGCTCGACGTTCGCCGCGGGCGCTCGCGCCTGCTGGTGAGCATCACGGAAGGCCGCAACCGGCAGGTCCGCCGGATGCTGGAAGCGCTCGGCCATCGCATCGTCGACCTGCAGCGGACGGCGTACGGTCCCATCCGTCTCGGCCGTCTGCGGGAGGGCGGCTGGCGGCGTTTGCGGGACGCGGAGGTCGCGGCGCTCAGGGACGCGGCCGGGCTTGGCTAGAAGCGGTCCGGTCATCACCATCGACGGTCCGGTCGGCGCCGGGAAATCCGCCGTCAGCCAGCGGGTGGCGGAACGGCTGGGGCTGCCTTTCGTCGACAGCGGCCTCCTCTACCGGGCGGTGGCCTGGCTGGCCCTGGAACGGGGAGTGGCTCTGACCGACCCGGCCGCTCTCGCGGCCCTGGCCGAGCTGCCGCGGCTGCAGATCGTCGGCGACCGGGTCCTCGATGGCGACCGCGACCTGACCACCTTCGTGCACCAGCCCGAGATCAACTGGAACCTCTCCGCCGTTTCCTCGCAGCCCGAGGTGCGGGAGGCGATCAACCGCAAGCTCCGCCAGCTGGCCGGCGGCGGTGTCGTGATGGCAGGCCGCGACATCGGAACGGTGGTCTTCCCCGACGCCGACTGGAAGTTCTTCCTCACGGCCAGCCTGGAGGAGCGGGTCCGGCGCCGGGCTGCCCAGTTCCAGCGCCGCGGCGAGCCGGCCGACCAGGCCTCCATGACGCAGGAGGTCGGCGATCGCGACCGGGCCGACTCGGAGCGCTCCGTCGCGCCCCTGAAGCCGGCTCCGGACGCCGTCGTGATCGACACCGACGGCGTGCCGCTGGACGAGGTCGTCGACCAGATCGTCGCGACCGTGCGCCGAAGCTCTCGATGACGTACCGGTTCATGCGCTGGCTGGTGCGCTTCATCGCCAGGACCTACCTGGCCGGCGGTCTCCTGGAGGTGGACGGTGTCGAGAACGTGCCCCGCAGCGGCGCCCTGCTGGTCTGCGGAAACCACACCTCGACAGTCGATCCACCGCTGCTGCCGGCCTTCCTGCCCCGCGTCGACAGCTGGAGCATGGGCAAAAAGGAGTACTTCGACAACTGGTTCGTGAACTGGCTCTTCCGCCGCTATCACGCATTTCCGGTCGTGCGTCACACAGCCGACCGGGCAGCCCTCCGGCGGGCCACCGAGATCCTGCGGGCCGGGAAGGTCCTGGTCCTCTACCCGGAGGGGACCCGGATCACCCAGGGTGGCCTCCACCGGCCGGAACCGGGCGCCGGCTTCCTGGCCAAGCTGACCGGCGCGCCAATCCTCCCGGTGGGATTGATCGGGACCCGCGAAGCCTTCCCGAAGGGCAGCTGGCTGCCTCGCCGGCACAGAGTGGAGATCCGGTTCGGCAAGCCCTTCAAGCTGCGGACCGAGCCCCGCGGCCGGAGCGAGAACCAGGCGCTCGCGGACGCGATCATGCTCAAGGTCGCTGAGCTGCTGCCGCCCGAGCTGCGAGGCGTGTTCTCAGACCTGGAAGGGTGGCGGCAGCGGGTGGGCTCGCTGATCGAGCCCGAGGACGACTCCGCGCGCTAGCCGGCGGAGGGCTTGGCCCAGTCGGCTTCCACGACGTTTCCGAGCGCGGGGTTGAAGCAGGCGTCGAAGGCTTCCTTGATGCTCTGCGGCGTCAGGCGAGGCGGCTGTCCGCGGTAGGCCGCGAGGTCGACCAGCCGCGCCACGATCTGGCGTGGATGGGAGCCGCGCAGCGGCTTCTTGCCATAAAGCTGGAGGAGGTAGGGCACGGCGCGTTCGTCGTAGGGCACCTCATGCAGCTCGCACTCGAACTTCAAGATCCGCGAGTAAGCCTCTGGCGAAGGGTTGCCGATGCCGATCTTGTAGGCCATGCGGCGGAGGAAGGCCTCGTCGACCAGAGAGCTGGGCGAGATATTCGTGGAGAAGACGACCTGGCAGAAAAAGGGCACCTGGATCTTGCGGCCCGACGCCGAGAGGTCCTGGAAGTCGTACCTCTTCTCCATCGGGACGATGAAGCGGTTCAGGAGCCGCATCGGGGCGACTTCCTGGCGGCCGAAGTCGTCGATCACGAACACGCCGCCGTTTGCTTTCCACTGGAGCGGAGCTTCGTAGTAGCGGTTGGTGGGGTCGTAGTTGAGGTCGAGCTGGCCCAGCTGCAGCTCGCCACCGGCGGTGACGTGGGGCCGCTCGCAGCGCAGGTAGCGCTTGTCGGCCGGCTGGCTTCCCTCGGCCGCCTTGTGGTAGACAGGGTCGACCAGCCGGATGATCTCCTCCCCGACCGCGATCGAGTAAGGGATCTCGATGGGCTCGCCCATCAGCAGGGCCATGCGCTCGGTGATCGTGCTCTTGCCGTTGCCGGGCGCCCCGAAGATGAAGAGCGAGGCGCGGGAGACCATGGCGCCCCCGATCTGGTCGATGACGTGGTCCTCGAGCTCGAGGTTGCCGAGCGCCGTCTTCAGCTTCTCGCCCGAGATCGACGCCTTCTCCAGGTCCTGAGCCTGCACCAGCTCCAGGTAGTCGTCGAAGGCGACCGGGCAAGGCCCGAGGTAGCGGGTCTGGACCGTGGAGAGCTCGGCCGAGCGCTGCCGGCCGGCGCTGCTCACCTCGTACGCCATTCGCTCGGGGATGGGCAGGCCCTCGAGGCCGTCCTCGCTGGCGAAGCCAGGCGAGTTCATGAGCTGGGACTTTTCGAACTCGGAGATGAGCGGCTGGATCGTGTCGAAAGGCAGGCCGATGCGCTCGGACAGGGCGTGGCCGCTCAACCGGTCGGCGAACGCGAGAGTGCGGAGCACCAGGCTGGAGACCAGGTCCCGCCGCAGGTTCAGGTCGTCCAGGGTCGTGGGGGCGGCGAGGGTCGCAACGGCCATTTGGCGCAGGGAACTATAGCCGAGTCTTCGCCGTTTACCGCCAGCGTTCGGCGGCTTCGCGCGGCACACTAAAATCCCGGCACCAGGCTTGGAGTACGTCGCCCTCGATCTCGAAACGACCGGCCTCGACCCCGTGCACGATCGCGTCATCGAGCTCGGCGCGGTGGCGTTCGACCACCAGACCGTGCTCGCGACCCTGGAAAGACTCGTCGATCCGGGTCGCTCGGTCCCGGAGGCGGTGCTTCGGCTGACCGGCATCAACCCCGCGCTCCTCCGCGGTGCCGCGCCGCTCGCGCAGGCGATCGGCGAGCTGGTCGCGCTGCTCCGGGGACGCCAGGCGATCGGCCATGGCAGCACGCTTGACGTCGAGTTCCTGACCGCTGCCGGAGCCTGGAAAGCCGGCGACGAGATCATCGACACCCTTGATGTCGCGCGCATCCTGCTGCCGGGGTCCGCCAGCCACAGCCTTCCCGCGCTGGCGGCGGAGCTCGGACTGGAGCAGCCGCGGCCGCATCGCGCCTTCGACGACGCGGGCGCGACCCGCCAACTGTTCCTCCGGCTGCGGGAGGTCGCCGGAGCCCTGGACGAGTCCATCAAGGAATCGATGCTGGCGCTGGTGGCGCCCTACACCTGGGCGATCGCGCGATTTTTCGCCGAAGCTCTGACAGCGCCGGTGCCGGCCCTGCCCTACCCGCGCCCTGCAGTGCCTGCCCACGAGGTCGCAGCGAAGCGGGCCGCGCCCGAGTGGAGCCTGCCGGCCCTGAGCGCGCTGCTCTCGCCGGGAGGGCCGCTCGCAACCGCCTTTCCGGAGTACGAGCAGCGCGACGCCCAGGTCCAGATGCTCCTTGCGGTCGCCCAGATCCTGGAGCGCGGCGGCAAACTGGTCGTCGAAGCAGGCACCGGGACCGGTAAGAGCGTCGCCTACCTGATACCGGCCCTCGCCCGCGCGCTGGCCCGAGAGGAGAAGGTGGTCGTCTCGACCGCCACCCACACCCTCCAGGAGCAGCTCGTCGCCAAGGACATCCCGTTCCTGAAGCAGTGGCTGCCCTGGGACTTCGAGGTCTGTCTCCTCAAGGGCCGTGCGAACTACGTCTCGCTGCGGCGCTGGCGGCGCTATCTGGCGGAGCCCTGCGCCGACGCGGAGGAGCTCAGGTTCAAGCTGAAGGTGCTGGTCTGGATCAACCAGACCGAGAGCGGCGACCGCTCCGAGCTCCGCCTGCAGGGCCGCGAGGAAGTCTTCTGGACCCGGATCGCCTCCGACCCGATGGACTGCGTGGGCGTCTACTGCACGGCGGAAGACTGCTACGTCCACCGGGCGCGGGCCGAGGCCGAGCGGGCGGACCTGGTGGTCGTCAACCACTCGCTCCTGCTGGCCGATGCTGCGCAAGGAGGCGGGGTGCTGCCCGATTTCCAGCACCTCATCATCGACGAAGCTCACCACCTCGAGGACGCGGCCACGCAGGGACTGCGCCGGGAGGTGGATGGACCCGGCCTGCGAGCCCTGCTCGAGCGGCTGGCCGAAGAAAAAGACGGGCGGCTCACCGGGTTGGTGGCCGAGATTGCGGCCCAGCCCCGTCTCGGCGCCGGCGACTCCCTGGCCGATGCGGGGCCGCTGGCGCTGGACGCCCGGCGCCGGGTCGACACGGTGTTCCAGGCCGCGAGCGAGTTCGTCCAGCGCAAAGTCACCGAGCTGAATAGACGCGACGAGAGCCTCAGGCTCACGGCGGCGATCCGGCAGGCGCCGGGCTGGGAGGCCGTCGCCGGCCTCGGCGGCGACGCGGTCACGGCGCTGGCCGGCCTCGATGCCCGGCTCCGGCGCGCCGTCGCAGCCGGGCGCGACTGGCTGGGCGGTGAAGAGCCGGACCAATCTCTGCGGGAGCTGGAGATCATCCGCAGCCGGCTGGCGGAAGCGGCCGGGCTGCTCCGGGAAGCCTTCCTGGAGCCGGACGCCAACCAGGTCTACTGGTTCGTGCTGCTGGCCCGAAGCTCCAACCTGATCGTCCGTTCGGCGCCGCTCAACGTCGGTTCGCTCCTCAAGGAGCACGTCTTCGACCCGCGCGCGACAGTGATCTTCACGTCGGCCTCTCTGGCGGTCGGCGGCAGCTTCGACTTCTTCCGGCAGCGGGTGGGACTCGACTCCGAGCCCGAGATGCTGATCCTGGGATCGCCCTTCGACTACCTGAACCAGGCGCTGATCTGCCTGCCGAGCGGCCTGCCCGATCCCCAGTCCGAAAACTTCCAGCCCGCCGTGGTGCGCGTGATCTGGGACGTCGGGCGGCGGATCGGCGGCCGGACGCTCGCCCTCTTCACCTCCCATCGCCAGCTCCGCGACACCTACTTCGACTTGAAGCAGCGCGCCGACCTGGATGACATCCTGATCCTCGGCCAGGGGCTCGACGGCCAGCGCCGGCAGGTCTTGAAGTCGTTCCAGGAGACGGAGCGCGCGCTCCTGCTCGGCACCTCCAGCTTTTGGGAGGGGATCGACGTGCCAGGCGACCGCCTCTCCTGCGTGGTCATGGTCCGGCTGCCTTTCCCGGTGCCGACCGAGCCCGTCTTCGCGGCGCGCGCCGAGCAGGTCGCCGACCCCTTCTCGCACTACGCGCTGCCGCTGGCCGCCCTCCGGCTGAAGCAGGGCTTCGGCCGGCTGATCCGGCGGAGCAGCGACCGGGGCGCCGTCGTCATCCTCGACAACCGGATCTCGAGCCGCGACTACGGGCGGGCCTTCCTGGAGGTGCTGCCGCGGGCCGCCATGTATGACGGCCCGGTCCGGGGCGTGGGGGAGACGATCGAGCGCTGGCTCGGCGCCGGCGCGCCCGATCCCGAGCCGGACAGGGGGGTGAGTCGCGAACGGCCGCCCGGAGCGACTCCTCAAGGGGGCGTCCGTCCCCCCTAACAAACTGAGCACCCTTTATGTGGTGGGCACGCCGATCGGGAACCTGGAAGACGTCACGCAGCGCGCGCTCCGCGTGCTCACCGAAGTGAGCGCGATCGCGGCGGAGGACACCCGAGTCACCTCCCGGTTGCTGGCCCGCTATGCCATCCGCAAGCCGTTCATCTCCTATCGCGCGCCCGTCGAGCGCCGGGCGCTGCCGGCCGTGCTCGAAGCGCTCTCGCGAGGAGACGTCGCGCTCGTCTCGGATGCCGGCACGCCGACGCTCTCGGACCCCGGCCAGCGGCTGGTCGAGGCGGCGGTCGCCGAGGGCCATCGCGTCGTCCCGATCCCCGGCCCGAGCGCCATCACCGCCGCGCTCTCGATCGCCGGCTTTGCCGGTGGCGGCTTTATCTTCCTGGGCTACCTCCCGCGCAAGCCAGGCGAGCGGCGACGGCTCTTCGCCTCGCTGGCCGAGGAGCGGCGTCCGGCGGTCGCCTTCGAGTCGCCGCATCGGATCCTCAAGTCGCTCGCGGCGCTGGAGGAGGTGCTGCCCGACCGGCCGCTGGTCGTGGCCCGCGAGCTGACGAAGCTGCACGAAGAGGTCTTGCGCGGCACAGCCGCCGAGATCTCCGCAGCGCTGGGAGCGGCACGGGGCGAGTTCACTCTCGTGGTGGCGGGTTGCCCTTCGTAGACACGCACCTCCACCTGGAGGAGCTCGAGCATCCGGGCGCGGCCGTGACCGAAGCCGTCGAGGCAGGCGTCGGGCGCCTGATCACGATGGGTACCGACCTCGCGACCAGCACGGGTGCGCTGGCGTTGGCGGAGCAGCGCCGGGAGGTCTACGCGGCGGTCGGCCACCAGCCGATGAACCGGGAGGCGCCGGACCTGGACGCGCTGCGGAGCCTGGCCGCGCACGAGAAGGCAGTCGCGATCGGAGAGGTGGGCGTCGACGGCGGCCACACCGAGCTCGCGGCGCTCCCCCTGCAGGTCGAATGGTTCGCGTCTCTCTGCGACCTGGCGCTGGAGCTCGGGCTGCCCGTCTGCGTGCACACACGCGACTCCGCCGAGGAGGTTTTTGGCGTGCTGCGGGCGCGGCCCGGGCTGACCGGCGTGATGCACTACTTCTCGCTGGACGGAGCCTGGGCGGGCCGCTTCCTTGAACTTGGCTTTCACCTCTCCTTCGCCGGTCTTCTCACGCGGCCCAGCCGGCAGGAGCTGCGCGAGGTGGCCCGGACCTGCCCGCCTGATCGACTCCTCCTGGAGACTGACGCACCCTTCGGGACGCCGCACGGCCGGCGCGCGAAGCAGAACCGGCCGGCCTGGCTCCTGGATACTGCGAAAGTGGTCGCCGAGCTGCGCCGGCTGAGCCTGGAGGAGCTGGCAGCGATCGAAGAAACGAATGCAAAATCGCTTTTTTCGAAGCTTGGCTGATATAGTCGGCTGCCGGGTTTGGGGTTTGTCAAGGGGCCAATCCGCCTCAAGGGCTTTTTCGCTTACGGGGCGGTAGCTCTCATGCTGGGGTACGCGTTGCCGACCTTGAACGTCGCTGCTACAGCAGCGCCGGCGCTATCGCCTGTGCGCTCGGCCGCGAGCGAGCTGCTGGCCAGCCGTCACCAGCCCGTCGGCAACCCGAGGTATTCGACTCCAGCTCCGGCGCAGACGCCCCCCGGGCCGATCGCCGAGACCGCTCACTGGCAGCGGCCTGCTCCGCTGGCCGCGCCGGTTGTGGCCGCGGCCGCGCCCGCGCCCGCGCCGGCTCCCGCTCCCGACGGGGTGCCGACCGCCAACATCCGCCAGGTTATCCAGGGCTCTGCCACGTCTTACTGCCTGACCGGGCATACGGCCACCGGAACCAACGCGGGTCCTGGCTCGATCGCGGTCGACCCGACGGTGATCCCACTCGGAAGTCACCTTTACGTGACCGGCTACGGCTACGGCTGGGCGGTCGACACGGGCGGGGCGATCAAGGGCACGCTGATCGACGTCTGGTACACGTGCGACGCCGCCATCCGCTGGGGGCGGCGCGCAGTCACGATCTACGTGCTGACCGCCTGAGCGGGCCGCTCGATCCGGCCGACCGCAGCCGGCTCGAAGAGCTGCTGGCCAGGCACCGCTTCAAGCCCGTCCACCGGCTCGGCCAGAACTTCCTCGTCGACCCAGGCCTCGCCGATGCCGTCGCCGAAGCGGTTGGTGCAGACGCCGACGACGAGGTGCTCGAAGTTGGCGCCGGTCCCGGCGTCCTGACCGTCCGCCTGGCCGCCCGTGCCGGCCGGGTCATCGCGGTCGAGCTCGACCGCCGGCTCGTCGCGATCCTGCGGGAGGTCACCACGGGACTCGCCAACGTCGAGATCAGCGCGGCGGACGTGCTGAAGATGCCGCTACCGCCGGTTCCCATCGTGGCCGGCAACATCCCCTACTACCTGACGGGCGCGCTGCTCCCGAAGCTCCTCGAGCGGCCCGACCCGCCCCGGCGGGTTTCACTGGTCGTCCAGAAAGAGGTGGCGCAGCGCTGGACCCGGCCGGGTGACTGGAGCCTTGCCACCCTGGCGGTTCACCTCTTCGCCGTACCGCGCCTGGAGCTCGAGCTGCCTCGCGACGCCTTCTGGCCGGCGCCCGAGGTCGACTCGGCTCTGGTCGTGATGGACGTCCGCTCGCGGCCCGCGGTCCCGGTCGACGACCTGCCGGGCTTGCTCCGCGTCGCGGAGCGGATCTTCCAGTTCCGGCGCAAACAGCTGGGGGCGACCCTGACCCGAATTGCCGGACCTGGCGCGGTGGAGCGTTTGAAGAGCGTGGGTATCGACCCGGCGCGCCGGCCCCAGACGCTTTCGCTCGAGGAGTGGAGCTCGCTCTACAGAGCGTTTTCAGGAAGCGGCGGAAAAACCGCCTAATCTGATGCAGCAGATGACGGAAGCCGGACTCCTCGGGTCGCAAAACGGCTTCCGGTATGTCCTCAGCAGGCCGGCGTTCCGCCTCGTCTGGTTCGCGCAGGTCGCGTCCCAGACTGCCGACAAGTTCGTGATGTTCTCGCTGATCATCCTCGCCTACAAGGTGACCGGCGCCAGCACGAATGTCGCCATCACGCTGCTCGCCTACACGCTGCCGGCGCTTTTCATCCCGCCCTTCGCGGGCGTCTTCGCCGACCGCCACAACCGCAAGAACATCATGGTCTGGGCCAACGTGGGGCGCGGCGCCGCCGTTGCGCTGATCCCGATCGTCGCCCTCTGGCCACCCATTCGCGGCGACGTCCTCCACCTCCTCCTGATCACTTTCTTGTTCAGCTCACTGGGCCAGCTCTTCAGCCCAGCCGAAGCGGCCGCCATCCCATCGCTGCTGCCCAAGCGGGCGCTGCTCACCGCCAACTCGATGGTCATGATCACCATGGTCCTGACGCTGTTGGTGGGCGGCGCCCTGGCTCCGCTGGCCGCCCGCATCGATGCCTACCTGCCCTACTGGATCGCATCCGGCTTCTTCGTCCTGAGCGCGCTCCTGATCCTTTTCAGCGACATCCCGCGCAACCAGCCGGCGCGCGAGCAGACCAGTCGCAACGCCGCCCGCCAGCTGATCACTGAGCTCTATGAAGCGCTCGCGTTCCTGCGCGCGTCAGCCGTTCTGATGTCGTCCTTCGCGCAGCTCTCGCTGGCCGTGTTGGTGCTCTTCATGATGTTCACCCTGGCCCCGGCGTACGTCTCGACGGTGGTCGGGATCCAGGCCCAGGACAGCTACGTGATCCTGCTGCCGGCAACGATCGGCGCCATGCTCAGCGCACTCGCGCTCGGCCAGTTCGGCCGCCATGCGAAGCGGTCGCGCCTGCTGGTCGGCAGCCTGGTGGCGACCGGTTTGACGCTCATCGCGCTGGCCAGCGTGCCGTTCGCGATGCGGCACGTGCCAGGGCTGGCGGACTACACGCGCGACTTTGCGGCAGTCTTCGCCTTCGTGCTGGGCGTCGAGTTCGGCTTCCTCATGATCCCTTCCCTGACCTACCTGCAAGAGCACACGACTGACGAGATCCGCGGCCGCATCTTCTCCCTCTTCTTCATGGCCTACAACGGCGCCACCGCGCTGCCGGTGCTGCTGGCGGCGGCGCTGGCCGACATCTTCGGGACGGGGCGCGTCATCGGTGGGCTCGGCGTAGCGCTCGCGGTCACGGGCGCCGCGGTGGCGAGCGGCGCTTCGCGCGTGTACGGACCAGAAGAAAACTGAGGCCGCCGACGACCACGATTCCGACGCCGAGGTAGCCCAGGCCCCGCACCACGCGTTCCAGCAGCGGCCAGTTGTGGCCCAGTACGAAGCCCACGATCCCGAACGTTGTGGCCCAGGCGACGGCGCCAAGCGCGCTGTAGAGCTGGAATCGCCAGAAGGGCATCCGGGCAACCCCGGCGAACATCGAGGCGTACGACCTCAGGCCGAGGACGAAGCGTCCGACCAGGATCGTCTTGTCACCGTGGTGGGCGAAGAAGACCTCAGCCTGGGCCAGGTGCGAGGGGCTCAGGTGGAGCCAGCGTATGAGCCGCTCCAGGAA
>Ga0209577_10000072_pt1 | contig 89847 bp, 83 predicted proteins | sample GraSoiAngelo_109_FD_185874 | JGI IMG/M metagenome (GOLD analysis project Ga0209577, IMG submission 185874) | Grasslands soil microbial communities from the Angelo Coastal Reserve, California, USA - 14_0903_12_20cm (SPAdes) (version 2) | ecosystem: Environmental > Terrestrial > Soil > Grasslands... | reverse complement strand
CTCTAACATGGCCCGCCATGGCCGAGCACCGCGAACTGCTCCCGGATCCCCTGCCCGCCGAGCCGCTCGCGGTCGTGGCCGCCTGGCTCGATGAGGCCTGGGCGGCACGAACGCAGCCGAACGCGAATTCGATGGTGCTCGCCACCAGCAGCCGCGAGGGCCGCCCTTCCGCGCGGGTGGTGCTGTGCAAGGACGTCGTGCCGCAGCCCGGTTACGTGGTGTTCTACACCAACTACCTCTCGAGCAAGGGCCGGCAGCTCAAGGACAACCCGCGCGCGGCGGCGGTCATGCACTGGGACGCCCTGCACCGGCAGGTGCGCATCGAAGGGGAGATCGTGCCGGCACCCGCGGCCGACAGCGACGCCTACTTCGCCGCGCGCCCCTGGCAGAGCCGGCTGGGCGCCTGGGCGAGTGAGCAGAGCGAACCGATCGACTCGCGCGCGGCGCTGCTCGGCGCCGTCACCGCGGTGGCGAGACGATACGGTGCGCCCACGCCCGGCAGTCCCGGCGCCGACGACAGCATGCAGGTCAAGATCCCGCGCCCGCCTCACTGGGGCGGCTACCGCCTGTGGGCGGACGCGGTGGAGCTGTGGGTGGAAGGCGAGGCGCGCATCCACGACCGTGCCCTGTGGACGCGCAGCCTGAAAGCCACGCGCGGCGGCTCCTTCAGCACGGGCGCCTGGTCGGTCACCCGGCTGCAGCCTTAGACGTCGGCGGCCGACGCGCACCGCCCCCTTTTATGTGGAAGAGCATTCGCATTGCGGTCCTGCTGTTCGTGCTGCTGGGGGTCGCGGTGCACAGCTGGCTCGATCGCATCGCGACTCAGGGCTGGAAGGAGACGCTGTGGGTGGGCATCTTCCCGCTCAACGCCGACGGCACCCCCATGGCGCAGCGCTACGTCGAGGGCCTCACCGTGCAGGACTTCTCGGCCATCGAGGCGTTCTTCGCGCGCGAGGCGCACCGCTACGGGGTGGCCATCGAGCAGCCGGTGCATGCGGAGCTGTATCCGCAGGGCTCGGAGCTGCCGCCGGCGCTGGCGCACGACGCCGGGCCGCTCGGCATCGCCTGGTGGAGCCTGAAGCTGCGCTGGTTCGCCACCCACGCCACTGAAGTGCCGGGACGCGCGCCGCCGCGCATACGCATCTTCGTGCTCTATCACGACCCGGCGACGCTCGATCGCGTGCCGGACTCGCACGGTCTGCAGAAAGGACTGATCGGCGTGGTGCATGCGTTTGCGCAGGCCGCCATGGCGGGCAGCAACAACATCGTCATCGCCCACGAGCTGATGCACACCCTGGGCGCCAGCGACAAGTACGACCTGGGCTCGGGTGCGCCGCTCTATCCGATCGGCTTTGCCGAGCCGCAGCGTGAGCCGCTGTACCCGCAGGGGCGGGCGGAGATCATGGCGGGCCGCCGCGCGCTGTCGAGGCAGGACTTCGAGATGCCGCAGGGTCTACGCGATGTCGTCGTGGGTCCCGCGACGGCGCTGGAGATCCGCTGGACGCGCCCGTGAACCGCGCGCGGCAGCGCGCCGCTCAGCAGGGACTCGCCGCGGTGAGCCTCAAGGTGCGCGCCGGCGCGCGCGAGCTGGTGCGTGACCTGTCGGTGCAATTCACGGCCGGGGAGGTCGTGGCGATTCTCGGCCGCAACGGCTCGGGCAAGACCCTCACCCTGCACACGCTGGCCGGGCTGCGCACGGCCGCCGGCGGCGAGGTACTGCTCGATGGCGCACCGCTCCTGCAGCTCAAGCGCCGGTCCGTGGCGCTGCGGCTGGGGCTACTGCCGCAGGACCTGGAGGATGCCTTCGTCACCACCGCGCTGGAGACGGTGCTGATCGGCCGCCACCCACACCTGGCGCTGTGGCAGTGGGAGACGGCCGAGGATGAGCGCCTGGCGCGCGAGGCGCTCGCGGCGGTGGACATGCGGGATTTCGCCGCACGGCGCACCGACACCCTCTCCGGCGGGGAGCAGCGCCGGGTGGCCGTGGCCGCATTGCTCGCCCAGCAACCGGGCATTTTTCTGCTGGATGAGCCGACCAATCATCTCGATCCGCACCACCAGCTCGCGGTGCTCGGCCTGTTCCGCGCGCTCGCCGATCAGGGCCGCACCGTGATCACCACGCTGCACGATCCTACGCTCGCGGCGCGCTTCGCCGACCGCGCGCTGCTGCTCTTTGGCGATGGGCGCTGGTCGCTGGGTCCGGTCGGCGCGGCGCTCACGGCGGTCACCTTGAGCGAGCTGTACCTGGCGCCGATGGTGGAGCTCGGCCGCGACGGCCGGCGGGTGTTCGTCAGCGCGTGAGTGTTCGTCAGCGCGCGAGGGCTCGTCAGCGCGCGAGGGCCTCGAGCACCGGCGCGTGCAGCGCACCGTTGCTGGCGAGCACGCTCCTCGTGCCGAGGCCCACCGCGGCGCCCTCGAGGTCGGTGAACGTGCCTCCGGCCTCGCGCACGATCACGGTGAGCGCGGCGATGTCCAGGATGTTGACATCGGATTCGATGACCACATCGAGCGCGCCGCGCGAGAGCAGGTGATAGTGCACGAAGTCGCCGTAGCCGCGGATGCGGCTGACGCGGCCGATGAGTGCGCCGAGGCGCTGCCAGCGTGGCGAGCGCGCCAGGGTCTTCAGATTCCCGGTGGACACGACGGCGCCGGCCAGGGCGGCGACATCACTCACCCGCACTGGATGCTCGTTGAGCCAGGCTCCCGCTCCCTGCTCGGCCCACGCGAGCTCGCCGTAAGCGGGCGCGCTCGAAACCCCCAGCACCAGCCTCCCAGCGCGCAGCAGCGCAATCTGCGTGGAGAAGAAGGGGGTCTCGCGCACGAACGACCTGGTGCCGTCGATCGGATCGACCAGCCAGATGCTCTCCGCCTGCATGGCGTGCTGTCCGGTCTCCTCCCCATAGAAGCCGTAGCCGGGGAAATGTCGGCTCAGCGTGGCGCGGATCACTTCCTCGGCCCGCACGTCCGCCTCGGTGACCGGCGAGTCGTCCGGCTTGGTGCGCACCGCGGGGTTCTTGCGGTAGTGCGCGCCGATCACATCCGCCGCGGCCCGCGCGGCCTCGAGAGCGGCGGTGAGTTCCTTCGATGGCATATTCGAATAGGATACGGCCATGGGGAACCGGCTGAGCAAGATCTACACCCGCACCGGCGATGACGGCACGACCGGCCTCGGCGACGGCAGCCGGGTTCCCAAGGACAGCGTGCGCGTCGAAGCCTACGGCACGGTGGACGAGCTCAACAGCGCCGTCGGCGTGCTGCTCGCCGTGCCCGGCCTGCCGCCGGCGATCACTGCCTGCCTCACCGAGGTGCAGCACCAGCTGTTCGACCTGGGTGGCGAGCTGTGCATTCCAGGCCACAGCGCCATCACCGCCGCGCACGTGACGCAGCTGGAGCAGGCGCTCGACGGGTTCAATGACGCGCTACCGCCGCTCAAGGAGTTCATTCTCCCCGGGGGCGGGCCGGCCGCCGCCGCCTGTCATCTCGCCCGCGCCATCGCGCGGCGCGCCGAACGGCGCGTGTGGAGCCTCGCGCGCGCGGAAAGTGTCAGCCCCGAGGTCACGCAGTATCTCAACCGCCTGTCGGATCTGCTGTTCGTGCTGGCGCGGGTGCTGGCGCGGCACGAGCGCGGCGCCGAAGTGCTGTGGCGTCACGAGCGCGGCATGGGGGCCTAGCGGGCCCGCCGCTCAATGCGAGGGTCTACCGCCGCCCCACGCCGCCCTCGACGTAGTCCTTGGCTTGCCTGAGGGTCAACCACGTCTGCGCCAGCTCATAGACGTGCGCCGGTGTCTCAACATGCAGTTGCGTGTCCAGGCCCAGGTGTCTCAGCACCGACTCAGGCGACACGGGCCGCTCCAACGATTGTCAGGTGTCTCGCTGCCAGGCGTAGCACAAGGCAAGGACTCCGAGGCCGAGATAGAGTACAACACGGAACCAGAACCACATCGGGTTTTCCGCACGCTCCACGCTGCCGATGCGCCCAGCCACGGTGCCCGTGCGAATACCGTAGATGCCCATGCCAATCATCAGCAGGCCAACCGCAACGACCAAGAACTTATTCGGCACGTCCTGGCCGCCTGACGGTGATGTCGAGCGGGCGTTCGCCGCCGTTGCGAAGCGAGCGCACCATCCGCTTCCGCGCTGCGCCGCATGACCCCCGAGCCTTCATTGCTGCGCCACGTGGGTTTTGAGCAGTGCGCGGAATCGCGGCCAGTCGAACGTCGGCCAGGGATCGCTCTTGCGCCCGGGCGCAATGTCGCTGTGGCCGGCGATGGCCTCCGAAGACAAGGACGGGTAAGCCGCGAAAAGCGCCGCCGTGAGCGCAGCCAGGGCTTGGTACTGCGCCTCGCTGTAAGGGGTCCCGTCGGCCCCTTCGAGCTCGATGCCGATCGAGAAATCATTGCACCCCGAGCGGCCCTGGTACTCGGACTTGCCGGCGTGCCAGGCGCGCTCCCCGAACGGCACGTACTGCACGATCTGTCCGTCGCGCCGGATGAGCGCGTGCGCGGAGGCGAGCAGGCCTTCGATCTCCTTGAAGTACGGATGGGCGTCGGACGGCAGGGCGTTGGTGAACAGGCGATCGATCCACGGCCCGCCGAATTCTCCGGGCGGCAGGCTGATGCCGTGCACCACGAGGAGCGTTGGCGGCGTCCCGGCCGGGCGCGCGTCGAAGTTGGGTGACAACACCTGGCGAGCGCCGGCCAGCAGTCCCGTGGCGGCGTCGATTTTCACTTCATATCCTGCGGGCGGCCTCGCGGCTCCATGCCGGCGTGATTCTGCCACAAGCGAGTAGGCACGGTCGGTGATCAAGCCGTGACGGCGGTGATGGTCGCGAGGCGCTCTCCAACGTGGCCGATCAACTGCTGCGCGAGCGGAGCAATGATGCCCTCGGACCCGGGCATGGACCGATCAACGGCAGAATCGATGACGCTCCTCGGCGACAGATCCTGGTTGATGCGTTGATGCTGTGATGCTATGATGTGCTACAAGTGGCTCCAGAGGAACACACAGTGCGCACCACACTACGCCTCGACCCTGAAATCCTGAGCGCCGCGCGGCAGATTGCTATCGCCCGCTCGAAGAGCATCGGAGAAGTGATTTCCGAGCTTGCACGGCGCGGCCTGGAGACCCGCGGAAAAGTTGCCACGCGACGCGGCTTCCCCGTCTTCGAAGCATCGAAAGGCGCGCGCCCGCTTACCCTGGAAGACGTCCGTCGGGATGAAGACGAAGTGTGAGCGTTCATCTACTGGACACCAACCTGCTCATCGCGCTGGCGTGGCCGCAACACGTTCATCATGCACAAGCCCACACGTGGTTCGGCAAAGTCGGGCGCGAGGCTTGGGCGACCTGCCCACTCACGCAGCTCGCGTTCATCCGCATCTCGGCTAACCCGAAGATTATCCCGGACGCGGTCAGCCCACGGGAGGCGTTGGCGCTGTTGGCCAAGATAGTCGCGGTGCCGGGTCATCAGTTCTGGCCCGACGATATTTCGCCAACCGAAGCAGCTGCCTTCACAAGCCTCGCGCTGGTAGGTCATCGTCAGGTGACCGACGCTTATCTCCTTGCCCTCGCCCAGCGCCATAAGGCCAAATTAGCCACATTCGACATCGGCGTGATCGAACTGATCAAAGCGCACAAAGAGCGTTCGCGGCACGTGGCGCTGATCGACGCTCAATAGGCACTCGTGTGGATGCGTTCACCAGTGCCACAATCCGCCTCATGAGCTCCCCCAACAGCGCCTACGTCGCGCGCGATCTCGCTCACGTGTGGCATCCGTGCACCCAGATGAAGGATCACGAGCAGCTGCCCCCGATCCCCATCCGCTGCGGGCGGGGCGCATGGCTCGAGGACTACTCGGGCCAGCGTTATCTCGATGCCATCAGCTCCTGGTGGGTGAACCTCTTCGGTCACGCCAATGCGCGCATCAACGCCGCGGTGCGCGCGCAGCTGGAGCAGCTCGAGCAGGTGATCCTCGCCGGCTTCACCCACGAGCCGGTGATTGCGCTCTCGGAGGCGCTGAGCGCGATCGCGCCCGCGGGACTGAGCCGCTGCTTCTACGCCGACAACGGCTCCTCGGCCGTCGAGGTGGCGGTGAAAATGAGCTTCCACTACTGGCGCAACGTGGGGCGCAGCGCGAAGCGCCGCTTCCTCACCCTGTCGAACAGCTATCACGGCGAGACGCTCGGGGCGCTCGCGGTGGGCGACGTCGATCTCTACAAGGAGATCTACCGCCCGCTGCTCATGGAGGTCATCACCGTGCCTTCGCCGGATTGCTACGCGCGCGAGCCCGGCGAGAGCTGGGCGGAGCACTCGCGCCGCAAGTTCGCGCACATGGAGGCCGCGCTCGCGCGGCACGCGCACGAGGCCTGCGCGGTGATCGTGGAGCCGCTGGTGCAGGCGGCAGGCGGCATGCGCATGTACGATCCGGTGTACCTCACGCTGCTGCGCGAGGCCTGCGATCGACACCAGGTGCATCTCATCGCCGATGAGATCGCGGTGGGCTTCGGGCGCACCGGCACCATGTTCGCCTGCGAGCAGGCCGGCATCCGCCCCGACTTCATGTGCCTGTCCAAGGGACTGACCGGCGGCTACCTGCCGCTGTCGACCGTGATGACGACGCAGGCGGTGTACGAGGCGTTCTACGACGAGTACGTCAAGCTCAATGCCTTCCTGCACTCGCACAGCTTCACCGGCAATCCGCTGGCGTGCGCTGCGGCGCGCGCCAGTCTCGCCATCTTCCGCGACGATCACGTGCTCGAGGGCAACCGGGCGCTCGCCGCGCACCTGGGCGAGCGCGCCCGCCCGCTCGCGGATCACCCGCACGTGGCGGAAGTGCGCCAGCGGGGCATGATCGTGGCGATCGAGCTCACCGCGAACAAGGTGAGCCGCGAGCCCTATCCCTGGCAGGAGCGTCGGGGACTTCGCATCTACCGGCACGCTCTGACCCGCGGCGTGCTGCTGCGGCCCATCGACAACGTCGTGTACTTCATGCCGCCCTACGTGATCACGCCCGCGGAGATCGACCTGATGGTCGAGGTGGCGCGTGAGGGCATCGAGCGGGCGACATGCGAGTGACGCGTGTGTATGTGGATGCGCCGCTCACCACCGGCAGCCGCGTCACTCTGCAAGGCGCTGCCGCGAGCCACGTCACGCGCGTGCTGCGCCTGCGGGTGGGCGAGGCGCTCACCGTGTTCAATGGCTCGGGCGGGGAGTACGCCGCCAGCATCGAGCATGCGCGGGGCGGCACGGTTGCGGTCGCGATCGGCGAGCGGCGCGCGATCGAGCGCGAGTCGCCCCTCACCCTCACCCTCGCGCAGGGCGTGTCACGTGGGGAGCGCATGGACCTGGTGGTGCAGAAGGCGACCGAGCTCGGGGTGTCCGGCCTGCTGCCGCTGCTCGCCGAGCGCAGCGTCGTGCGGCTCACCGCCCAGCAGGTCGAACGCAGACTCAATCACTGGCGTGCCATCGCGATCGCCGCCTGCGAGCAGAGCGGACGCAACCGGCTGCCGGCGATCGCAGCCCCCGTGCCGCTCAAGGACTTCCTGCGCGGCAACAGCGACGGCAGCATGCGCCTGCTCCTGTCCCCCGGGGCCACGGCCACGCTCGCGGACGTGCCGCGCCTGGTGACCGCGGTCACGGTGCTCATCGGCCCGGAGGGCGGGCTGGCGGAAGCGGAGCAGGAAGCCGCCGTCGCGGCAGGCTTCACGCCCGTGCGTCTGGGTCCGCGCGTGCTGCGTACCGAGACCGCGGCCATCGCCGCGCTCACCCTGTTGCAGCGGGAGTTCGGCGATCTCTAGGCGCTGATGCTGGTCTCGTCCGCGATCATCTCTTCGAGGCGCTCGAGGTCCGGTACCAGCGGAGTCTCGTTGACCATGCGGATCTGACAGATGATCGGTGTGCGCTCGGGGAACACGCGCGAGTTGTCGGGGCGCACGACATCCGAGCTCACGCGCACCAGCTGCGGGAAGCCTTGGCTGATCAGCGCGAAGTTGCCGCCTTCGACCCGTGTGCCGAGCGCGTGCAGGATCACGATGCGCGTGCGGCCGCTGGCCGGCGGAATCATCTGGCCGCAGGCGCCTTCGAAGGACACCAGGGGCACCGCCTTGCCGTTCCAGGGCACGGTGCCGATGTACCACGGCGGCGCCCCGGTCATCTCGCTGGGGGTCTGGAAGCCGATGACCTCCGCGACACAGGAGCGCGGAATGATCAGCCGCGCGTCGATGAGCGGCACCAGCAGGCTGTAGACCTCGGTGACGCGCTCGGCCATCGGCTGCCTCGCGGGTCAGTTCCCGGCGACGCCGGCGTAAGAGCGACCCTGCGCCGCGGCGCGCCGCCGCTCCACCAGCGGCGCGATGGCATCCAGCAGCTGCGCCTCCTGGTAAGGCTTGCCGAGATAGTCATCGACGCCGAGCTCGATGGCGCGCGCGCGGTGTTTCTCACCCACTCGCGAGGTCACCATGATGATGGGCACGTCCTTCAGGCGCGGATCGTTGCGCACGTGCGCGGCGACTTCGTAGCCGTCCATGCGCGGCATCTCGATGTCGAGCAGGATCACGTCCGGCACGTTGTCCTGCAGCAGCGCCACCGCGTCCATGCCGTCGCGCGCGGTCAGCACCCGCATGCCGTTGCGCTCCAGCAGCCGCTGGGTCACGCGGCGCACGGTGATGGAATCATCCACCACCATCGCAAACGTGCGCCGGTCGCCACGCTCCTTCGCCGGCACCGGCGCCTGGACCCGCGCGCGCCACTCCGCGCGCACCAGCGCGCCGATGTCGAGAATGATGACGATGCGGCCGTCGCCGAGGATGGTTGCGCCGGATATGCCGCGGATGCCCGAGATCTGCGGACCCACGGATTTGACGACGATCTCGCGGCTGCCGACCAGCTCATCCGCCACCAGGCCGGTGGAGTGCTCGCCGGCGCGCACCAGCACCACCGGAATGGTCACGTCCTGCCCCGGCAGCTCCGCGGGCGGCAATCCCACGAACGTCGCCAGGTACTGAAAGCGGTACTTCTGTCCGCCGTAGTCGAAGACGGCCGCATCGCGCCCCAGGTGCGCACTGACCACCGCCTTGGACAGGCGCAGCACCCCCTCCACCGTGGGCAGCGGCAGCGCGTAAAACTCCTCGTCGGTGCGCACCACCAGCGCGTGGCTGATCGCGAGCGTGAGGGGCAGGCGGATGGTGAACACCGTGCCCTCGCCCGCCTTGGTCTCCATTTGCAGCGCGCCGCCCAGGCGCTTGATCTCGGTGGCCACGACGTCCATGCCGACCCCGCGCCCCGCCTGCTGGGTGATCGCGCCGGCGGTCGAGAAGCCCGGCTCGAGAATCAGCTGGATCGCATCCTCGTCACTCAGGCTCTGTCCCGCGCCGATGAGTCCCATGGCCTCGGCCTTCTGGCGGATCGCGTTGAGATTCATGCCGCCGCCGTCGTCGCTGAGGCGCACCATGACCTCGGCGCCTTCGCGATGCAGCTCGAGAAGAATGCGTCCGGTGTCGGGCTTGCCGCGGTGCACGCGCTCCTCGGGCGTCTCGATGCCGTGCACCACGGCGTTGCGCAGCATGTGCTCGAACGGCGGCAGCATGCGCTCGAGCACCTGCCGGTCGAGCTCGCCGGAGGCGCCCTCGACCACGAGCTCGGCGCGCTTGCCGGTCTCGGCGGCCGCCTGGCGCACGATGCGGGCCAGGCGCTGCACGTGACGCTGGAACGGCACCATGCGTGTGCGCATGAGCCCGTTCTGCAGCTCGGTGATGGTGCGCGCCTGCTGCTGCAGCACCGTCTGCGTGTCCTTGGCGAGGCTCTCGAGCAGCTGCTGAATGCTCGCCACGTCGTTGGCCGTCTCGGCCAGCGCCCGCGAGTACTGCTGGATGGAGGAATAGCGGTCGAGCTCGAGCGGATCGAACTCGCTGCGGTGCGCGCCTTCGTCCTCGTGCTTGTGCAGGATCTGCGCCTCGGTCTCGATCTCGAGACTGCGCAGCTGCTCCTTGAGGCGCGTCACCGTACGCGACAGCTCACCGAGGTTGAAATCGAACGAGCCGAGCTGCTGCTCGAGGCGCGCACGCGCAATGCTCGCCTCGCCCGAGATGTTCAGCATCTGGTCGAGCAGATCCGCGTCCACGCGCGCCATCTCCTGGCGCTCGCCCCCCGCCACGGGCTCGCGGCCGGGCGGGACCGGCTGCGGCGCGAGCAGGCCCTCCTCGGCGTGCAGCTCGGGTGCGCGCTCACGCGTGAGCGCCGGCGCCAGCCCGGTATCGCTCACGGGTCCTGCATCCGCGATTTCCGCGGGCACGGGCTCGACGTACACCGAGTCGGCCTGGCCAGCCCGCCCCTCGTCCCGGCTCAACGCGAGCTCCGCGTTCAGCCTCACGAGCATCGTGGTGTCCGACCCGGCTGCGGGCGCCCCGGCCGGTGACAGCGCCGCCAGCCGCGGCGCGGCGGCTGGCGGCGCCACTGCCGCAGGGAGCGGGGTCTCTGGAGGCGTCGGGATCGCGGCGGCGGTGGCCGCGGCGGAGCCCGAGAGGCTCTGCAGGCGCGCGATGATGGCGCGCGCAGCTGTTACGGGCCGGCCGTTGACCACCTGCTCGCGCATGCGCGCGAGCTCGTCCAGGCTCGCCTGGATCACATCGAACACCGCGACGTCGGCTGCGACCGTGCCATTGTCGACCGCCATGACGAGGGTCTCGAGCTCGTGGCTGAGGTCGCCCATGGGCGTGATGCCCGCCACGCGCGCGCCGCCCTTGAGGGTGTGCAGCGGGCGCTTCAGTCCCAGGCGAAAGTCCGCGCTGTCGGGCTGCGAGCGCCAGTCGGACAGCGCCCGCTCGGAGGCGTCGATGAGCTCGGTCGCCTCGTCGGTGAAAATGGCCGCCACCTCGGGGTCGAACTCGACCGCCTCGTCGCGCGGCTGCGCCTCCTGGCCGGCCGCATGGGCCGCGCCGAGCGCGGCATGGATACCGGTGTGCGCGCCGGCGGCGGCCATGCGCTGGTCCAGGGCCCGCTCGGCGCGCTCGATCCGCTCGAGCAGCTGCCAGTGATTGACGAAGTAACCGGTCGGCTCATCCAGGTGGGTCGCGACGGATTCCATCGCGGCCATGCAGTCCGTCAGCAGGGTGAGATCGTCGCTCCCGAGCCCCAGCCCGCTGCCGTAGGCGCGGCGCAGCCAGTGATCCAGCGGCTCGGCCAGTCGAATCCCGTGGCGGGCCTGAGCCATTTTCGAGCTGCCCGAGAGCGTGTGGCAGGCGCGATAGACGTCCTCGGGCAGGGTATGCGGCTCGGGAAGCTGCGACTCGCGCGCGAGGTAACCGCGCACCGTCGCCACATGTGCGGCGGTCTCGCGCGCATAGATATCGCGCAGCGTGTCGTCCGGCACCGTCTCTCGTGCCGCCGTCATGGCGGGGGCGGGGTGTGCGGCCGGCGCGAGGCTGGGCGCGCGCGCGGGCGGGGACTGGCCAGCCGCGCCCGGGCCGGCGGGGGCGCTGGGCGCCGGTTGCGGCTCGAGCGCCTCCTCCTCAGCCTGCTCGGGGCTGCGGGCAGCGGCCGGGCGGCCCGCGGCGAGTTCATGGGCGCGCGCGGCGATGGCGCTGACGTCGGTGCGCAAGGGCTCGCGGGTTCGCAGCTGCGTGATCAGCTCGGGCAAGGCGCCGACCGCCGCTCGCAGGGCCTCGAGTATCGGCGGGGTACGGCTCAGGGTGTGGTCGAGCAGGCGGTTGAGCAGGTTCTCGATCGCCCACGCGAACTCACTCAGCTCGCGTGCGCCGACCATGCGGCCGCTTCCCTTGAGCGTGTGGAACGAGCGGCGCACGGTGACCAGTGAATCGCGCTCGAGCGGATTGTGATCCCAGGCGGGGAAACAGTGCTGGATTCGGGTGAGCTCCTCCTGCGCCTCCTCGATGAAGAGCTTGAGCAGCTCGGGGTCGGCAGGCTCGGCATGCCTGGCGGCGCTGGAGGGCGCCAGTGTCGGCGCCGCGGCGTCCACCCCCGCCACGTCCGGTCGCGGCATCATCGCCGGCGCGAGGCTCGGAATCTGCACCGTGCGCGCATAGGCGCCGGCTTCGAACGGCGCCACCGTGGGGACCGACGGGGTCGGCTGCTGCTCGAGCGCCTGCACACACGCCTGGGCGTTGTCGAGCATGTACCAGGGGTCCGAGCGTCCCGCCTGCACCGTCTCCATGTAGTACTCGAGGCTGACGATCGCGTCCGCGAGCCGGTCCACGAAGCCCGGCGGCAGCACGTGAACGCCGGGTTGCATGACGCGCCGCAATTGCGCGGTGATCGCGTCGATGATCTCCACCGCGCGCGGCTTGCCGAGCAGCAGCAGGCCCGCCTTGATGCCGCGCATCAGGTCCTGCCAGCTGTCGAGGCCCGCCGCATCCAGCGTGCCACCGACGCTCTGGGTGACGGCTTCCTTGATACGCGCGAGATTGACGATGCACTCGCGCAGCACCGCCGCCTGCACCTGCTGAAATTCGCCGTCCTCGGCGGGCCGCGGCAGCTGCGCGTCCCGCGGCAGGATCATGCCGACCAGCTGGCTGTCGAGCTTGTCCTCGACACCGATCAGAGTCGCGGCGATCTCGACCAGCGTGGCTTCATCGGCCTGGAGCGCGCCGGCGACGATCTTGTGCAGTCGCTCGGTCTCGCGTTGCACGTTGGCGCGCAGCTCGCCCAGGCCCAGGACCCCGAGGGTGTCGCCGATCTTGCGCAGCATTTCGACCTGCGAGCTGAGCTCCTGCGGCTGGCCGGCGCCGCGGCGCACGAAGATGTCGAGGACGTCCTTTACCTTGCCGAGATCCTCGCGGATGGCCGCGGCCACCGTCTGCATGAGCTTCACGCTCGGCGCCGACAGGTTCTCGCGCTCCTGCTCGATGCTCTCGTCGACCGGCAGGAGCTCCGCGAGACGGAACGAGGCGCGCACCGCGGTTACCCGGCTGCCTGCGGATTCGGAGCGTCCGATGTAATACAGCAGATTGTTGAGCAGCTCGACCGGCGGTGACTGCGCATAGCGCGCCTCGCCCTGCTCGTAGAGGCGGCGGATCTCGCGATCGCCGAGCCCCAGCAGCCGCTTTATCGACTGCCCGCCCTCCAGGCCTTTCTCCTGCAGCGCTTCGATCACCGCGCCGATCACCCACCACAGCTGGAACACCGGCTGGCGGGTTGCGATCTGCTCGAGCTTGTGGGCCACCGCGCCGAGGATCGCCAGGTTCTGCTCCACGCGCTCGCCGCGGATCCAGCCGATGAGGCCCACCTGGTAACGGGCACGCACGCGCCGCGCCCAGTGCTCGATGGTCAGCGGCGCCTCGCCCGGGGCGCTCGCCTGCGGTTGCGCCTGCTGGTCGGACTTGAGGTTCAGCAGCAGCAGCGTGCCCTCGGACAGCAGCGCGTTGCCGCGCACGGCGCGCAGGTCGTTCAGCAGCGGCAGCAGCACCAGCGCCAGATCGCGCCCCCCCGCCAGCACCCGCTCCAGATAGCTCGGCAGCTGCACCATGGCGCGCATCAGCGCATCGAGGCTCTCGGCCTGGCTCTTGCGCTCACTGTGGGTCGCGAGCAGGTACTGCGCGACGTGCTCCATCTCCTCGGCGAGCAGCGCCGCGCCGTAGATCTCCAGCACCCGCAGCACACCCTGCACCTGGTGCAGGTCCTGTGCGCAGCGCTCGAGCAGTGTGACGTTGTCAGGCTGTTCGACGTAGGTCTCGAGGGCGCCGCGGGCCTCCGCCAGCGTCGCGTTCACTTCACGACCCACGATATCGAATGTCTGGGAGGCGACTTCAGGCATGCGGTGGCTTTCGCAACAGAGTCTAGGAGCCGCCCAGCGCGGAGATCTGCCGCACCTTCGCCGTATTCAGCGTGGCGTCCTCCACGCGCCTGACGGCGCTGCTCGAGACGAGGCGCTCGTCGGGGCTGGCGGGCAGACGGAAGCCCGCGGCGGACTTGCGCAGGCCGGCGGACAGCTCGGCCAGCTTGGCGATGGCGGTCGAGGTCGCGTTGGTCGATTCGGCGGTCTGGGCGCTGATCTCCTTGAGAGCCTGCATGTTGCGCGCGATGTTCTGTGCCGCGTGGGTCTGCTGGCGCGCGCTGCCGGAGATATTCTGCACCAGGCTCGCGATCTGGTTGGAAACCTGCTCGATCTCCTCCAGTGCCGCGCCGGCGTTTTCCGCCAGCAGCGCGCCGCCGACCACGTCGGTGGTGCTGCGCTCCATGGAGACGACCGCCTCGTTGGTATCGGTCTGGATGGTGCGTACCAGCACCTCGATCTGCTTGGTGGAGTTGGCAGCGCGCTCGGCGAGCCGTTGGACCTCGTCGGCCACCACCGCGAAGCCGCGACCCGCCTCGCCCGCCATGGAGGACTGAATCGAGGCGTTCAACGCCAGGATGTTGGTCTGCTCGGCGATGTCGTTGATGAGCTCGACGATGTTGCCGATCTCCTGCGAGCTCTCGCCGAGGCGCTTGATGCGCTTGGAGGTCTCCTGGATGGTCTCGCGGATGGTGTTCATGCCGTCGATGGTGCGGCGCACGGCGTCGCCCCCCTTGTGCGCCACCTCGACCGAATGACGCGCCACGTCGGCGGCGCGCTCGGCGTTGCCGGACACCTCCTCCACGGAGCCCGCCATGCTGGCCGCGGACTCGGTGGCCGACGCGATCTGCTTGGATTGCGCGCCGCTCGCCCTGGCGAGGTGCTGCGACAGCGCCTGCGTCTGGCGCGTCGCGCTCTCCAGCTGGATGGCCGAGCCGTTGATGGTGGTCACGAGGCCCCGCAGCGCGTCCACCGCGTAGTTGATGGAATCGGCGATGGCGCCGGTGATGTCCTCGGTGACCGTGGCCTGCACGGTGAGATCGCCGTCGGCGAGACTCGAGAGCTCATCGAGGAGGCGCAGGATCGCCTGCTGGTTGCGGTCGCTCTCGCGGCGCTGGGCATCCGCCGAGACGCGCTGGCGCTCGACCACGCGGCGCATGCGCAGCGTCGCGACGAGCGCCGCGATCAACAGCGCAAGTCCCGCGGCCAGGAGCAGCAGCGGCGCCCACACGAGCACGGCGGCGGCGGGGGTGGCGGACGGCGCGGCGGCGGCCGCAATGTCGCGTGCATCCATGGCGATCGCGCGCGCCGCGCTCTGCGCCGCCGGCAGCGCGGGCGCGGCGGCCACGGCGCGGCGCACGCTGGCGCTCAAGTCGGCGAATATGGCGTCGAGGGCCTTCAGGTGCTTCACGGCCTCCGGCGCGGTCACGCGCGGCAGCGCCAGACCCGAGCCGGCGCCCGCGAAGCCGGCGATGACCTGCCCCAGGTAGTCGCTGCTCTCGGCGATGCGCTGCGCCGCCTGCCCGGGATCGGCCGCGCCCCGGGTGAGGGCGGTCACATCCAGCTCCAGCCGCTGGGCGCGCGCCTCGAAGCGCTCCAGGGTCGCCGAGACTGCGGGGGCGAGCGGCGCGGGCAGGCTCGCGCCGAGTGCGCCGGATTCGGTGAGCAGCCGCGGCACGAGCTGCGCGGTCGCGCGCGCCGCACTGCCCGCCTCCGCCAGGGCACCCCGCGCGCTCAGCACCGTGGCGGCGTTGCTCATCAGGCGGATGACGCGCGCATCGCTCATGAACGGCGCGGCGGGATCACGCGCGGCCGCATCCTCGAGAGCCTTCTGGCGCTGCTGGAAACGCGTGAGCGCCGCCGCATCGCCGGCCACCGCGGCGCCGGCATCCAGCGCCAGGTTGTAGAGCGCATCGACCGGCAGCACGCGAGCGCCGGCGGCCGAGCGCGCCTGCAGCAGGGTGTAGGAAACGCCGCTGCCGATGAGCAGCACCGCCGCAACCGTCAGCAGCAGGGCGAGGGCGGTCGGCGGGCGCACCGTGACAACCGCAGCGCTCATGCCGCAGCCTCCGTGAACGCCGGGCTCTCGAGCACCGAGCGCAGGCTCAGCACCGGCCATTGCTCGTGGGCGCGGCGAAACGCGCCCGCGAGATAGCGCTCGCAGCGCGCCACCGTGGGGGGAGCGTCCCCGGAGAATTCGTTTTCCGCGAAGCGGCGGAAACCCAGCACCTCGTCCACCAGGAGCCCCGCGGGAATCTCGCGGTGATTCACCACCACCACGCGGGTGTTGCGCGTGATCGGCGTCATGCCGCTGCCGAGGAAGTGGCGCAGGTCGATGATCGGCAGCAGCTGGCCGCGCACGTTGGCGAGACCCTTGACCCAGGGCTTGGCTCCGGGCACCCGCGTGGTGCTCGCCGGCACGCCCAGCACTTCACGCGTCTCCTCGCGCGCCACCAGGTACAGGTCGCCCGCCATGCGCAGTGCCACCCCGACCCATTCGCGCCCCGCGCTGGCCTCCGGATTCGCCTGCGCGGAGGTCGCGCGGCCGCGCCGCTCGAGCTCCGCGAGCAGCTCGAACGGCCGGTCCCGCAAGGACTTGAGCTCGACTTCAGGTGGCGCGGACGGCTCGGTCATGGGTTGGAGCTGGCCCGTCACCCCGACAGGGTCGCCTGCGCCTTGGCGACCAGCTGATCGGGCGATACGGGCTTGATCATGTAATCGACCGCTCCCTGGCGCAGCCCCCAGATGCGATCGGTCTCCTGACCCTTGGACGTGACCATGATGATCGGAATCGTGCGCGTGCGCGGGTCGTTCGCCAGCGCGCGCGTGGCCTGGTAGCCGTTCATGCCGGGCATGACGATGTCCATGAAAATCAGATCCGGGCTCATCTCGCGCGCCAGGCGCACGCCCTCGGCGCCGTCGGCGGCGGCCGCGGTGCGAAAGCCGTGCTTCTCGAGCGCCTTCTGCATGACGTGCAGCTCGGTGGGCGAGTCGTCGACGATCAGGATCAAAGCCATGACCACCATCTCCCGAGGAATGCCGGCGCAGGGGGCGAGTCGTCAACGATCAGGACCAGGGCCATTGCGATCATCTCCCGATATGCGTCTCGATCGCGGAGAGCAGCTCGTCCTTGGTAAAGGGCTTGGTGAGGTAATGCTCGGACCCTACGATGCGACCGCGCGCCCGGTCGAACAGACCATCCTTGGAGGACAACATGATCACGGGTATGGAGCGGAACACCTTGTTGTGTTTGATGAGCGAGCAGGTCTGGTAGCCGTCCAGCCGCGGCATCATGATGTCGACGAACACGATGTCGGGCTGATGATCGGCGATCTTGGCGAGCGCATCGAAGCCATCGACCGCCGTGAACACCTCGCAGCCCTCCTTCGCCAGCAGCGTCTCGGCCGTGCGGCGGATGGTCTTGCTGTCGTCGATGACGAGCACCTTGAGCCCCTGTAGCTTCGAGTTGTTGCCGCTCACGGTCAGGCGATTCCTTCCATAACGGTTTAACGGCCCACGGACCTGAGAAACCACGCGCGCGCGTGGCGGGTTTTGACCCCCCCGAAACGTGGGCTTTGCGCCAGCCGACCACACCAGCCGTGTAGTTTCACGGGCCCCCCCCATGGGGGCAAGCGCCACGGGGTTTTAACATATCGGTATACCCCCTGCTATGCCATGCGCGTCACGTTTTTCGAAGGTCGCCCGAGTTTTCAACGCGTTCCATCGCCGGGGCAGACATATTCGCGCTGCACTGAGCATAATCGGCGCTCAAGGCTCAAGGAGGCGGGCAGGACCGGATGACCGCTCTCAGGCGACTGGGCGTGGTGATGGATCCCATCGGCGCCATCAGCTACGCGAAGGATTCGACGCTGGCCATGCTGCTCGCGGCGCAGGCCCGCGGCTTTGCGCTCGCCTACCTCGAGCAGCGCGACCTGCTGCTGCGCGACGGCGTCGCGTTCGGGCGCATGCGGGCGCTCACCGTGCGGGCCGACCCCGCCAGCTGGTTCACCCTGGGGGAGCCGGCCATCGAGCCCCTGAGCGCCCTGGGGTGCATCCTGATGCGCAAGGATCCGCCGTTCGATACCGAGTACGTCTACAGCACCTACATCCTCGAGCGCGCCGAGAGTGAGGGTGTGCTCATCGTCAACCGCCCGCGGGGGCTGCGCGACATGAACGAGAAGGTCTACACGGCCTGGTTCCCGCAGTGCTGCGCGCCGACCCTGATCACGCGCGACATGGGGGAGATGGCGGGCTTCCTGCGCGAGCAGCGCAAGATCGTCTGCAAGCCCCTCGACGGCATGGGCGGCCGCTCGATCTTCGTGCTCGGCGAGGACGATCTCAACGCACGGGTGGTGTTCGAGACCCTCACCGACTACGGCCAGCGCTTCGCGATCGCGCAGCGCTACATTCCCGACATCGTGGAATCGGGCGACGCGCGCGTGCTGCTGATCGATGGGGAACCGGTGCCGTACGCGCTCGCCCGCATCCCCTCCGCGCACGATCATCGCGGCAACCTGGCCGCAGGCGCCCGCGGCGTCGGCCGGCCGCTGAACGAGCGCGACCGCTGGCTCGCCGGCGAGATCGGGCCGGCGCTGGCCGCGCAGGGCATGCTGTTCGTCGGCCTCGACGTGATCGGGGGGTTCGTGACCGAGATCAACGTCACCAGCCCCACCGGCGTCCGCGAGCTGGACAAGCAGTTCGGCACCCGCATCGGGGAGCTGCTGATGACGGCCATCGAGCGGCGCCTCACCGGCGCGCCGCGCCGCGCGCCCGCGAGCGCCGCTGCGGCCGCCGGCGGCTGAAGCGACATGGCACGCCGCGCGCTCATGCTGCGGGAGGGCAAGGCCCCGGTCTGGGACCGGTTGCTCACCATGCTGTTCCTGGCCGGCCTGCTGCACGGACTCGTCATCCTCGGGCTCACCTTCAGCGCCAGCGCGGGCGACCGGGGGAGCGCTCCGGGACTGGAAGTGCTGCTGGTGTCGGACGAGCTTCCGGAGGCTGACAAGAACCCTGAAGCGACCTACCTGGCGCAGCGCACGCAGCTGGGCTCGGGCAACACGCGCGACCCGGTGGCGCCCCACAACCGCTCCACCTCCGTCCCCAAGCTGAGACACGAAGGCAGCCCCCAGGGCGACTCCCTCACCTCGAGCGGCGCGACCTCCGGCGGCCAGGATGAGCGCATCCTCACCACCGTCGCCTGGAACACCGACGTGCGCTACCTCACCGAGGCGGGCAGCAGCGACGCGGTCCGCGAGCGGCCGCTGCTCATTGACGCGCCCCCGGTGGCGCAGCCCGGACCGCAGGATGAGGAAGGGCCCGCGAAGCTGCGCGGACCGGAGCGCGAGGAGCTGTGGATCACGCCGGACACGCGTGCGGCAACCCTGGCACCCTACCTGGATGCCTGGCGGCGCAAGGTCGAGCGCATCGGCACCATCAACTATCCGACCGCTGCCCGGGGCGCCGGCACGCAGGCGAGTCCGGTCGTCGAGGTGGGCATAGCGGCCGACGGCAGCCTCGACCGGGTGGTCATCCGCCGCACCAGCGGCAACCCGCGGCTCGATCAGGCGGCGCTGGCCATCCTGAAGCTGGCGAGTCCCTTCGACCCGTTCCCGCCCGAGCTGGCCGCTCGATATCGCGTGTTGCGCTTTGCCTACGAATGGCAGTTCGTCGGCGGGCGCGTCGCCAGCGGCACCCTGTCAAGCGTTCCTTGAGAGTCGCGGGCACCATGCCCATACTGGGGATATGGGCGGCAAGCACAGCTCCACGGGCAGCAGCGCCCCTGCAGAGGAAAGCGCTGCGCGCGGCGAGGCGGCTCCCCTTGCCGAGGCCGAAGGCGGCAGCCTCACGAACCATCTGCTGATCGCCATGCCGCAGCTCGCCGACCCGAACTTCGCGCAGACCGTGGCGCTCATCTGCGAGCACACCGACAAGGGCGCGCTCGGCATCGTGCTCAACAAGCCGCTGCCGATGAAGCTCTCGGACGTGCTCTCGCAGATGAAACTCGAGCCCTCCAGTGAGCACATCGCCGCCCAGCCCGTGCTGCGCGGCGGGCCCGTGCACACCGACCGCGGCTTCGTGCTGCACCGGCCGGGCGGGCAGTGGGACCACACCCATAAAGTGTCGGACAGCATCCAGGTGACCACCTCGCGGGATGTGCTGGCGGCCATGGCGCGCGGTGAGGGCCCGTCGGATGCCTTCATCGCTCTGGGCTACGCAGGCTGGGAGTCCGGCCAGCTCGAGCGCGAGTTGCGCGACAACGCCTGGGCGTCCATGCCGGTGGATCCGCGGGTGGTGTTCGAGTTGCCGTTCGAGGAGCGCTGGGCCGGTGCCTGGCGGCTGCTCGGGATCGACGTCGATCGGCTGAGCCCGGAAGCCGGCCATGCGTAAGGCATGACCCGCGCCCAGACCGTCCTCGCCTTCGACTTCGGACTCAAACGCATTGGCATCGCCTGCGGCGACACACTGACGCGCAGCGCCGCACCGCGGCCCGCAGCCGCCGCCCTCCGGGGCAACCCCGACTGGCAGGCCATCGCGCGTGAAGTGCGCGCGCTCACGCCAGGGTTTCTGGTGGTGGGGGCCCCGTATAATGTCGACGGCAGCGAGGGCGACTTGAGCGCCGCGGCGCGCCGCTTCGCGGCCGAGCTCGAACGCCGCTTCGCGCTACCCGTTCACCTGGTCGATGAGCGCTTCTCGTCCCTGGAGGCGAGTGCGGAGCTTACGGCGCGGCGCGCGAGCGGGCAGCGCCGGCGGCGCGTGCAGCGCGCGGACATCGACAGCGCCGCCGCGGCGGTGATCCTGGCGCGCTGGTTTGCCGGCGAGCGGGGCTGAGTGCGGCGGCCGCTGCGGGCGGGGCGCCTTGAAGAGGACGCGATGTCGGGGAGTGTGATGACTGACCAGCTGCGCAGCGACGGCTCGCTGCGTCACCTGCTGACGCTCGAGGGCCTGGCGCGGACACAGATCGAGCGCCTCCTCGAGCGCTCCCAGGGCTTCGTGCGCCCGCTGGGTGCGACACCGGCGACGGGCCGCTCGCTCAGCGGGGCTACGGTGGCGAATCTGTTCACCGAACCCTCCACCCGCACGCGCGTGAGTTTCGAGCTGGCCGCCAAGCGCTTGGGCGCCCAGGTGGTCAATCTCGAGGTGCAGCTGTCCTCGCGCGTCAAGGGCGAGAGCATGCTCGACACGGTGTACACCCTGCAGTCCCTGCACGTGGACGCCTTCGTGATCCGCGACGCCGAAGCGGGCGTGCCGGGACTCGTGGCCGCGAACGTGGCGCCCCACGTGAGCGTGCTGTCCGCGGGCGAAGCGCACGTGTCGCACCCGACCCAGGGGCTGCTGGATGCCCTCACCGTGTATCAGCGCAAGCAGCGCTTCGAGGGGCTCGCGGTCGCGATGGTGGGCGACATCCGCCACTCGCGCGTGGCGCGCTCCGCCTGGCATGCACTGCACACCCTCGGCGTCGGCGAGCTGCGTATCGTGGCCCCGCCGGTGCTGATGCCGGAGCGGGAAGAGTTCGCAGGCTGTACGCGCCACACGCAGCTCGCAACCGGACTCAAGGACGCGGACGTGGTCATGATGCTGCGCATCCAGAAGGAGCGCATGGGCCAGGGGGACCTGCCGCAAGGCGCAGCCTACTTCGCGGCCTGGGGACTGACGCGCGAGCGCCTCGCCCTGGCGCGCCCGGACGCCATCGTGATGCATCCCCAGCCGATGAACCGCGGCATCGAGATCGCCTCCGACGTGGCCGACGGACCGCAGTCGGTGATCCGCGACCAGGTCCGCAACGGCGTCGCGGTGCGCATGGCGGTGCTGGCGGAAGTGCTCACCTCGCGCCCCGGTGGGGCGTGACGGGCCGGCGATGACTCCCGGCGTCCGCGGCACCATCTTCCTCGAGAGGGCGCGCGTCATCTCACAGCAGGCCCATGAGGCGAAGCAGTTCGTGCTGCGCGTCGCCGCGTCCAGGTGCGCGGCCCATGCCCTTCCGGGGAGCTTCGTGCACATCACGTGCGATAACGCCATCCCGATGCGCCGGCCGCTGTCCATCATGCGCTCGGATGCGCGCGGCGGCTGGATCGAGATGCTCTACAAGGCGCTCGGTCCCGGGCTGCACGCCCTCGCCAGCCGCAGGCCAGGCGAGGAGCTGAGCGTGCTCGGTCCGATCGGGCGCCCCTTCGTGGCCCATCCCGAGCGGCCGCGGACTGTGCTGCTCGGGGGCGGTGTCGGCATCCCGCCCATGGTGTTCCTCGCCGAGTGGCTGCGCGCGGGCGGCGGCGCGGCGTGGAAGCCGCTCGTGCTCATGGGATCGGAGGTGCCGTTCCCGTTTCCCACCCGGCCCTCGAGGCTCATCGTGCCCGGTATCCCGGCGGGCGCCATCGCGTGCATGCCGCTGCTGGAGGACTGGGGTATCCCGAGCCGTCTGGCGAGTGGCGCGGACCTGCCGGGGTGCTTCCCGGGCCTGGTCACCGAGCTGGCGGATGCGTGGCTCGGCTCCCTCGGCGCGGCGGAGCTTGGCGAAGTCGAGGTCTTCTCGTGCGGGCCGACGCGGATGCTCGAGGCCAGCGCGAAGCTGGCGCGCCGGCATGGCGTGCCGTGTCAGGTGTCGCTGGAGGAGTTCATGGCGTGCGCGGTCGGCGGCTGCGCCGGCTGCACGGTGCTGGTGCGCACCAGCGCGGGGCCGGCGATGAAGCGCGTGTGCGTGGACGGGCCGGTGTTCGATGCGTACAGCGTCTTCTGAGCGGGCGCGGACGATCGGGCTCGCAGCACTCGCGGTCTGTGTCCTCGTCCTCGAGGCCGCTGGCTGCGCGCGCAAGAGCGCGCCGGGCACCATGCCGGCGGATCGGGCCGAGCGAACTCTGAGCGCTTGGCCCCAGGGGCACACGCAGCCCCTGAAGATCACGGACGCTCTCACGCTCGAGATACCACTGCAGTACGAGCGCTCCGCGATCTCCCACGACCAGAGCGCGACCCGGGCACTCATCTCGCAGCAGTCGGACCGCTCGGAGGCGCGGTTCGATTTCTTTCTGCCGGATTTCACCGGCTACACGCTCGAGAACTTCCGCAACGAGTCCGACGAGAACCGGGTCGAGGTCGTCTACCTGCATGCCGGCGACGCGCATGAAGCGGATCCGGACGCGCCCGGCGAGTATCCGCCCAACATGCTGAAGCGCTCGCTCGAGGATCTGTTGAACCCGAACGACTACCAGGACATGTACGGGCTACGCTGCTACCAGGGCCGCGCTCGCTCGAAGCGCATCACCTGCTACGGCAGGCGCGACGCAGCGAGCAAGGAAGACATCATGCTCAATGCCGCCGTTCCGCCGTACTCAGAAGGGGCCACTTTCCCGCTGATGCAGGCCCGGTACTACTCGAGACGCTACGGCGGAGTGCGGATCGCCTGGCGCGCGCATGTCGGCAACCTGCCGCACTGGCACGACATCGACGCGCAGGTCTGGAAATTCATCGACGCGTGGAATGTTGTCCGCGCGCCGGACGAGAGTCAGCGCGCGGGCAGACCCGCCGCCAAGGGCGGCGACTAGTTTTTCGCTTTGCACCTACGCGGCGGCGCGGAAGTCGCTCAGCTGCGCGTCGAGCGCGCGCTTGAAAGCCGGGCGGGCCGTGCAGCGCTCGACGTAAGCGACCAGACGCGGCTCGACCACGAGCTCGGGAAGGATGCGCAGCACGGTGGTCATCATCAGGTCGCCCGCCGTGAAGCGCTCGCCGTCGAGATAGGGCTTGTCGCCCAGCGCCTTGGCCAGACAGCTCAGGCGATGGCGCGCGAATTCCACTGCGCTCGGGCGGCGCAGCTTTGCCCACTCCTGATCGGCGTAGAACAGGCCGAGCACCGCGACGTTCATGATGTGCGGCTCGATGGAATTGAGCGCCGCGATCAGCCACTGCATCGCGCGGGCGCGCGCGCCGGCGTCCTTCGGCAGGAGGTTCTCGGTCCGCTCGCCGATGTGCAGAACGATCGCGCCGCTCTCGAACAGCACACGGCCGTCCTCCTCGAGGATCGGCACCTGGCCGAAGGGTTGCAGCGCACGGTAGTCGGGCTTGTCCTGATCGCCCTGCTCCAGCAGACGCGTCCTGTAAGGCAGCCCTGCTTCCTCGAGCGCCCAGCGCGCGCGCAAGTCCCGCACCTGGCCCTGTGCAAAGGGGGGAACCCAGCGAAAGGCGGATATCGTGATCATGGATTGCTCCTCGCCTGGAAATGCCGCACGAGCTTGTCCAGCGCGCCATTCCAGCCTCGCTCGTGACTGAGGCGGGTCTGTTCGCTGAAGAGGGCCGAATGCGTGAAGGTGAGCTCGGTGCCCTCAGGTGTCGGGTGCAGGTCGATCTCCACCCGCGACTCATTGGGGTCCTCCTCGCCGCACAGCCAGCGCCAGCTCATGACCAGGCGCTCGGGTCTGCGGACCTCGAGGTACTGGCCGGCGCTCTCATGCTCGCTGCCGTCGAGCATCCGGAACCGCACCCGGAAGCGCCCGCCGACGCGCACGTCGGTCTCGGCCACCAGCACGGGACCCTCGTCCGGCCCCCACCAGCAGGCGATGCCTTCCGGCGCGGTCAGCGCGTCAAAGACGATCGAGGGACGCGCCGCGATCCGTCGCACGAGGGTGAGGCTGTTCACCCGCGCTGCCTGCCGGTGGCCGCCCGCTTCAGCGCTTCCTGAGCCTCCGCATACGCCGCCAGCCGATCCAGGCTCGCCGACCAGAACCGCTCGTAGCGCCGCAGCCAGTCCACGGCCTGCCTCATGGGCTCGGAGCGCAGCCGCACCGTCACCGTGCGGCCTGACTTGGAGCGCGAGATGAGCCCGGCCCCGTGCAGAACGTCGAGGTGCTTCATGACCGCCGGCAGCTTGATCGCGAAGGGGCTCGCGAGCTCACTCACCGTCGCCGTGTCGGCGCGTTGCAGCCGCGCAAGAATGGCACGGCGCGTGGGGTCCGCGAGGGCCGCAAAGGTGCGGCCCAGCTGGGCTCGATAGTTCACCATTCAGGAAAGTATCCGGCCGGCAAGCGGGGCATGTCAACCCCGCCGCCCACGAGCGCGGGACCTGCGGTGAAACGCCGCACTGTGAGCGGCATCGCGCGCGCGGGGCCTGATCGGAAGCGCCGCGGGCTAACCGAAGTTGATCTTGGCCTCCAGGTTGGCGCGCGAGTCGGCGTTGGACAGCGCCTCCTCCAGCATCACTCTTCCGCCCTTGTAGAGCGCATACAGCGCCCCGTCGAAGCTCTGGGTGCCGCGCTCGGTGCTGGTGGTGATGGCTTCCTTGATCGACACCACGTCGCCCTTCTTGATCAGGGTCGAGATATGCGGGGTGTTGATCATGACCTCCACTGCGGCGACGCGCCGGTTCTCCTTACCCATCACCAGGCGCTGCGCCATGATGGCGCGCAGGTACTGCGACAGGTCGAGGAAGATCTGGTTGTGCTGCTCGCGCGGGAACATGTTGATGATGCGGTCGAGCGACTCGGCCGCGTTGTTGGCGTGCATGGTGGAGAGCACCAGGTGCCCGGTGCCGGCCAGGCTGATGGCCGCCTCCATGCTCTCGCGGTCGCGGATCTCGCCGATCAGGATCACGTCGGGGGCGGCACGCACCACGCCGCGCAGCGCGCGCGAGTAGGTCCTGGTGTCGAGGCCCACCTCGCGCTGGTTGACGAGCGAGCGCTTGTTGGTGTGCAGGAACTCGATCGGATCCTCGATGGTGACGATGTGATCCGAGGCGTTCTCGTTGCGGTGGTTGATCATCGCCGCGAGCGTGGTGGATTTGCCCGAGCCGGTGGCGCCCACCATGAGCACCAGGCCGCGCCGCAGCAGCACCAGCTCGCTGACCACCTCGGGAAGCCCGAGTGACTCCAGCCGCGGCATGTCGGCGGTGATGTAGCGCAGCACCATCGCGGGACTGCCGCGCTGCATGAATACGTTGACGCGGAAGCGCCCCAGCCCGGGCTCCGAGATGGCGAAGTCGAGCTCCCACTCCTGCAGGAAGTGGTCGCGCTGCTCGGGAGACATGAGCGCGAAGGCGGTCTGGCGCACGGTGTCCGGGGCCAGCACCTGCTTGTTCACCGGCAGGATCTGGCCCTCGATCTTGATCTTGATGGGCGCGTTGGAGGTGAAGAACAGGTCCGAAGCCTTCTTCTCCACCATCAGCTTGAACAGCGGCTTGGTGTTGAGGGTGGGGTGACGCGCGCTCGGCAGCGCGCTCACCGCTTCCGCCTCCGGCGCAGGCTGCGCGCCGCTCTCGGCGCCGAGCGTGGTATCGAGCGGCTTCGCTTCCTTGGCCGCCTTCACAGCTTGCGGCCCTGCTCTTCCTCGACGATGCGCAGCGCGCCGCCGTCGTCGACCACCTTGTGCTCGCGCTTGCTCTCGAGCTTGACGCGCAGGCGCAGCTCGTTCTTCGAGTCCGCGTTGCGCAGCGCGTCCTCGTAGGAGATGAGGCCGGTCTCGTACAGCTCGAACAGCGCCTGGTCGAAGGTCTTCATGCCAAGGCGCGTCGAGCGCGACATCACTTCCTTGATCTTGGCGACTTCGCCCTTGAAGATCAGGTCCTGGATGAGCGGCGAGTTGAGCATGATCTCCATCGCCGCGATGCGCCCGGCGCCCGACTCGCGCGGGATCAGCCGCTGCGACACCAGCGCGCGGATGTTCAGCGACAGATCCATGAGCAGCTGGTCGCGGCGCTCGTCGGGGAAGAAGTTGACGACGCGGTCGAGCGCCTGATTGGCGCTGTTGGCGTGCAGCGTGGCCAGCACCAGGTGCCCGGTCTCGGAGAACTGGATGCCGTACTCCATGGTCTCGCGGTCGCGGATCTCCCCGATCAGGATCACATCGGGCGCCTGACGCAGGGTGTTCTTGAGCGCGGAGTGCCAGGAGTCGGTGTCGACGCCGACCTCGCGGTGCGTGATCACGCAGCCCTTGTGGGTGTGCACGTATTCGACCGGGTCCTCGATGGTGACGATGTGCCCGCGCGTCTTGTCGTTGCGGTACCCGACCATGGTGGCGAGCGTGGTGGATTTCCCCGAACCGGTGCCGCCGACGACGATCACCAGGCCGCGCTTGCTGAGCACCACCTCCTTGAGGATCGGGGGCAGGTCGAGCTCCTCGAAGGTCGGGATCTTGGCGTTGATCAGCCGGATGACGCAGCCGACCGCCGCCTGCTGCACGAAGGCGCTCACCCGGAAGCGCCCGATGCCCGGCGGGGCGATCGCGAAGTTGCATTCCTTGGTGGCGTCGAATTCCCTGGTCTGCCGGTCGTTCATGATGGCGCGCACCAGCGTCGCGGACTGCTCCATGGTGAGCGCGCGCTCGCTCTGGGGCCGGATCTCGCCGTCGAGCTTGATCGCCGGCGGGAAGCCCGCGGTAATGAACAGGTCGGAGGCCTTCTTCTCCGTCACCCGCCGCAGCAGGTCCTGCATCAGCTTGATGGCCTGGTCACGGTCCATGGCGTTCTCCGGCGAACCCCGTTGCATCCTGCGCGCAGCGCATCACAAGGAGTCCTTGTTCTGCGCCTTGTAGCGCGCCTCTTCCTTGCTGACCATGCCCTTGGCGACCAGCTCCGCGAGGCACTGGTCGAGAGTCTGCATGCCCTGCGCGCCGCCGGTCTGAATGGAGGAGTACATCTGCGCGATCTTACCCTCGCGGATGAGGTTGCGGATCGCAGGCGTCCCGATCATGATCTCGTGCGCCGCCACCCGACCGCCGCTGTTCTTCTTCATCAGCGTCTGCGAGACCACCGCGCGCAGCGACTCCGACAGCATCGAGCGCACCATGTCCTTCTCCTCGCCCGGGAACACGTCGACGATACGGTCGATGGTCTTGGCGGCGGAGCTGGTGTGCAGCGTACCGAACACCAGGTGACCGGTCTCGGCGGCGGTGAGCGCCAGGCGGATGGTCTCCAGGTCGCGCATTTCACCCACCAGGATGACGTCCGGATCCTCGCGCAGCGCCGAGCGCAGCGCCTCGCTGAAGCCGAGCGTGTCGCGGTGCACCTCGCGCTGGTTGACCAGACAGCGCTTGGAATCGTGCACGAACTCGATCGGATCCTCGATGGTGATGATGTGGTCGGGGCGATTGTCGTTGCAGTGATTGACCATGGCGGCGAGGGTGGTGGACTTGCCCGAGCCGGTCGGACCGGTCACCAGCACCAGTCCCCGCGGCAGCATGCACAGGTCGCGGAAGATCTTCGGCGAGTTCAGCTCATCGAGCGACAGAATCAGCGACGGGATGTTGCGGAACACGGCGCCCGCGCCGCGGTTCTGGTTGAAGGCATTGACGCGGAAGCGCGCCAGCTTTGGAATCTCGAACGAGAAGTCGGTTTCGAAGAACTCCTCGTAGGCCTTGCGCTGCTTGTCGTTCATGATGTCGTACACCATGGAGTGCACTTCCTTGTGCGACAGCGGCGGCATATTGATGCGCTTCATGTCGCCGTCGACGCGGATCATCGGCGGCACTCCCGAGGACAGATGCAGATCCGAGGCGTTGTTCTTGACGGCGAAGGCGAGGAGTTGCGCGATATCGACGGCCATTGATGCTCCCGGGAACGGCGCGGCCTAAGGTGCAGTAAGGGGACGTGCGAGTCTGCGCCTTGAGCGCGCCGGCAGTATAACGGAGGGGTCACACGTCCAATATGTTAATGGGTCCGCAGAATTTGCCCGAGCGCATCGCCGCCGTGCGCGAAAGAGTGGCGCGCGCCGCCGCCGGGGCCGGGCGGAGTGCGCAGTCGGTCACACTCCTTGCCGTCGGCAAGGCGCAACCCCCGGAAGCGCTCGCCGCCGCCGCCGCCTGCGGGCTCGAGCACTTCGGCGAGAGTTACCTGCAGGAGGCGCTGGCCAAGATTGCCGCGCTGCGCGATCGGCAGCTCACCTGGCACTTCGTCGGGCGGGTACAGGCCAACAAGACCCGCCCGATCGCGGAAGGCTTCGCCTGGGTGCACGCACTCGACCGGCTCAGGATCGCCGAGCGCCTCGCCGCGCAGCGCCCGTTCCACGCACCGCCGCTGAACGTCTGCCTGCAGGTGAAGCTCGCCGAGGAGCACACCAAGGGCGGCGTGATGGCGGCCGAGCTGCCCGCCCTCGCCGCCGCGGTGGCGGGGCTTCCGCGCCTGGCGCTGCGTGGCCTGATGTGCATTCCGCCCGAAGAGAGCGAGCCGGCGCGCCAGCGCGCCTGGTTCGCGAGGCTCCGCGAGCTGCTGGAGCGGCTCAACGCCGCCGGCGCGCGGCTCGACACCCTGTCGATGGGCATGAGCGGGGACTTCGAAGCGGCGATTGCGGAAGGGGCGACCATCGTGCGGCTCGGGACGGCGCTGTTTGGCCCCCGCCCTCCCTAGGCGCGAGCGGCCATCTTTTCGCCGGCGAAAGTCACGCCTTTCGCCGGCGTGTTTGCTGTCATCGATGGGTTGGCCCGGCGAAAGCGCCACGGGCGCTTTCGCCCAATCCGACCAGTACAATAGCGCCCGCATGACCAACAGGCGCCTCGCCATACTCGGAGCCGGCAACATGGGCCGCGCCCTCATCGGCGGGCTGCTGCGTTCGGGTACGCGGCCCGAGCACCTCAGTGTCGGCGAGCCCGTCGCCGGCGCGCGCGAGGCGCTGGCGCGGGACCTGGGCATCACGGCCGGCGCCGACAACGCCGCGGCGGTTCGCGGCGCCGCCGTGGTGGTGCTCGCGGTGAAACCGCAGGATGCCGCCTCCGTGCTCACCGCGCTGGCGGGGCAGTGGGGTGCGCAGGGGCCATTGCTCATCTCCGTGGCCGCCGGCCTGCGCGTCGCCGCCCTGCAGGCCTGGTGCGGGCCGGGCGTCGCGGTGGTGCGCGCCATGCCCAATCGGCCGGCGCTGGTGGGCGCGGCGGCCACCGGCCTGTTTGCCCCGCCCGGCGTAACGGGGCCGCAGCGCGCCACCGCCGAGCAGGTTCTCGGCTCGGTGGGCGAAATCGTGTGGGTTCCCACGGAAGCGGCGCTCGATGTCGTGACGGCGCTCTCGGGCAGCGGCCCGGCTTACTTCTTCCTGCTCGCGCAGCTCATGGCCGAGGCCGCCGCGGGGCTGGGACTCGAGGCAGCGGCCGCGCGGCGCCTGGCCGCCGCCACGCTCCACGGAGCGGGCCTGCTCGCGCACGGCGGGGATGCCGACCTCGCGCGCCTGCGGGCCGAGGTCACCTCCCGGGGAGGCACGACCGAGGCGGCGCTGCGCGTATTCGAGGACGCGGGCCTGCGCGCCACCGTGGCGCGGGCGCTCGAAGCCGCGACGCTGCGCGGGCGCGAGCTGGCCGCGGCGCACCCAGACCCGATCCCAAACCGCCGGTGACCCATGAGCGCGATCATCTTCATTGTCGAAACGCTGCTGTCGCTCGCGCTGTTCGTGATCCTGGCGCGCCTGCTGCTGCAGTGGACGCGCGCCGACTTCCGCAATCCGCTCTGTCAGGCGGTGGTGCGGATCACGAATCCGCTGATCCTGCCGCTGCGCCGCGTGCTGCCCCCCATCGGCAAGCTCGACACCGCCTCCGTGGTCGCGGTGCTGCTGATCGCCACGGTCGACGTCGCCTGCATTTTCGCTCTGCACGCCCTGGGCTTCCCGCCGCCGCTGCTGTGGGTGCGGCCGGTGCTCACCGAGATCGCGCGCACGCTGCTGTGGACCTATCTGTCGGCGATCTTCCTGTACGCGCTGCTCAGTCTCATCGCCCCGGGCGGCTACTCCCCGCTCCAGTCGGTGCTCGCGACGCTGTGCGAGCCGGTGCTGCGGCCGATCCGGCGGCTGATCCCGGCGGTCGCGGGGCTCGATCTGTCGCCGCTGTGGGCCATCATCGCCATCCAGGCGGTCCTGATCCTGATGCGCTGAAGTGCGGGTGCGCGCGCATCGCTCACCGCACGCTCACGTTGCGCTGACGGAACACACGCTTAGCGCCCACATCGCAACGAGAATCGCAGCATTGGCGCGCACCGCCGCAGTGCGCGCCGGGGCGGCGCCGCTCACGCCCGCGCGCGCTGCAGCTAGCACGCAACGCAAAACCCTGAAAAAAAGGGCACTTTCGCAACAGCCAACGGAAAAAAGCGCTTGCGAAAGCGTGCGCATGTGCTATTTTCCGCGCCGATTCTCATCGCGCGGCTGTTCGGCGCCGCGTTTCGCAACGACAAATCCTCGAGGAGGAGCGCAACATGGCGAAAAAGGGTGGCGCACCGACGAAGTCGGAAGTTCTGACACACATCTCCAAAGACACCGGGCTCTCCCGCAAGCAGGTCGGAGGCGTCTTCGATTCGCTCGGCGGTGTGATCAAGAAGAGCCTGCGCGGAAACGGTCTGTTCACCATGCCGGGGCTGCTGAAAATGAAGGTCGTCAAGAAGCCGGCGACCAAGGCCCGCGAAGGCATCAACCCGTTCACCGGCCAGAAGATGATGTTCAAGGCCAAGCCGGCGAGCAAGAAGGTTCGCGTCATGCCCCTGAAGAGCCTGAAGGGAATGGTCAACCAGTAACTGGGACTTTTTCCGCAACCGCGGGCAAGAGCCCGGGAGGAGCGCGCTCCTGCCGGGCTTTTTGTTGTCAGGCGCTCACCTTCGCCGCGGCGGCCGCCCTCACGCGGAGCTGGCCATGAACGCCAGCACCACGTCGCGCAGCTCGTTGAGGCGGCCGTGGAAGAAGTGGCCGGCGCCGTGCAGCACCTGCAACTCGGGCGGCGGTGACAGTGTGTCGACCCAGGCGCGCACGGCCTGCGGCGCCACCACCTCATCGGCGTCGCCCTGCACGATGAGCCACGGACAGGCCGGTGGCGCGGCATCCGTGAGCGCAATGGTCGTGATGCCCGGCGCCACGGCGATGAGGCGCTGGGGGCGCGCTTCTGCCGCCGCGCCCACGGCCACCGCGCCGCCGAAGGAGAATCCCGCCAGCCACAGGGCCGCCTGCGGCCAGCGCCGCCGCCCGTAGGCGATGACCGCCAGTGCGTCCGCAGTCTCACCGCGACCCTCGTCGTAACTGCCCGCGCTCGTGCCGACACCGCGGAAATTGAAGCGGATGGCGGGCGCCCCCAGCTGCTCGAGCGCGCGCGCCACCGTGTACACGACCTTGTTGTCCAGGGTCCCGCCGTGGAGCGGATGCGGGTGGCAGACCACGGCGAAGGCGCTGACGGGTTGCGGCCCCTGCACCTCGGTTGCCGGGGTCTCGATGAGCGCCTGCAGAGGCCCCGCGGGACCCTCGAGGCGCGTGCGCTCTGCGTGCGGGGGCCGCAGCACCCGCATCCTCAGGAGACCGCGCCCTGCGGCGCCGCGAGGCGCACCAGCAGGCGGTTCAGGCGCTGCACGTACTCGGGGGCGTTGGCGAGCTGACCGCCTTCGGTGAGCAGGGCCTGCTCGTACAACAGTTGCGCGAGCTCGGCGAACTGCGCCGGATCGGTGAGCCCGTCGAGGTACCTGATCAGCGGGTGCCCCACATTGACCTCGAGCAGCGGGCGAGCTTGCGGGGTCTTCTGCCCGGCGGCGGCGAGGATGCGCCGCATGCGCTCCGGCAGATCATGCTCGCCGAGCACCAGGCAGGCGGGCGATTCCCGCAGGCGCTCGCTGAGGCGAGCTTCGCTGATGCGCTCCCCGAGCGCGTCCTTGATGCGCTTGAGCAATCCCTTGCTCTCCTTGAGCTGGGCATCGTGCTGCTTGCGGTCGACATCGCTCGCCAGTGCGCCGAGCTCCAGGTCCCCGCGCGAGGCATCCTTGAAGCGCTTGCCCTCGTAGGTCTCGAGCTGGCCCATCACCCATTCGTCGATGCGCTCGGCGAGCAACAGCACCTCGAGGCCGCGCTCCTTGAGGCGCTCGATGGCGGGACTGGCGCGGGCCGCCTCCAGGGTCTCGGCGATCACGTAATAGATCCGCTCCTGTCCGCTCTTCATGCGCGCGAGGTAGTCGCCGAGGCTCACCGACGGGTCGTTGTCGCTCGCGTGGGTACTGGCGAAGCGCAGCAGCGGCAGGAGGGCGCCCTGGTTGGGGAGGTCCTGTGCGATGCCCTCTTTCAGGACCGCGCCGAACTCCTTCCAGAAGGTCGCGTACTTCTGCGGCTCGTCCTTCGCAAGGCGCGCGAGCAGATCCAGCACCCGCTTGGCGAGGCCGCCGCGGATGGCCTCGACCTCCGGGTCCTGCTGCAGGAGCTCGCGCGAGATGTTCAGCGGCAGGTCGCTGCAGTCCACCACGCCCTTGACGAACCGCAGGTACAGCGGCAGGAACTGCTCGGCGTCGTCCATGATGAACACGCGGCGCACGTACAGCTTCAGGCCCCGCGCCGCCTCGCGCTGCCACAGGTCGAACGGGGCGCGCGCCGGCAGGTACAGGAGGCTGATGTATTCGCGCTTGCCCTCCACCTTGTTGTGGCTCCAGGCGAGCGGATCGGCGAAATCGTGCGCCAGGTACTGGTAGAACTGCCGGTATTCCTCGTCCGAGATCTGCGTGCGCGGCAGCGTCCACAGCGCCTTGGCCTGGTTGACCACTTCGTACTCGAGCGACGGCTCGCCGCTCATGTCCGTCCCTGGACGCGCTTCCGGCCCGCGCGTCCCTGCGCGGGCGCTCGCCGCTTCGCGCGGCTCGCCCTGCTTGCGCATGCGCACCGCAAAGCCGATGTGATCCGAATAGCGCCGGATGAGGCCGCGCACTCGCAGGGCGTCGGCGAACTCGCGGGCGTCGGCTTTGAGGTGCAGCGTGACCGAGGTACCGCGGGCCGGCTGCGTCAGGGTCTCCACCGTGAATTCCCCGTCGGCGCCCGACTCCCAGCGCACACCCGCCTCCGCTGGCACTCCGGCCTTGCGCGAGCGCACCTCGACGCGCTCGGCGACGATGAACGCCGAATAGAAGCCGACCCCGAACTGCCCGATGAGCTGCGAGGCTTTCTGCTCATCCCCCGACAGCGAGCGGAAGAATTCCGCCGTGCCCGAGCGCGCGATGGTGCCAAGGTTGGCGATCGCCTCCTCGCGCGTCATACCGATGCCGTTGTCGGTGATGGTGAGCGTGCCGGCGCTTGGATCGGCATCGATGCGGATGCCAAGCTCCGGCTCTTCCGCAAGCAGCGCTGCGTCTGCGATCGCTGCGAAGCGCAGCCGATCGCAGGCGTCGGAGGCATTGGAGAGCAGCTCGCGCAGGAAGATCTCCCGGTGGCTGTAGAGGGAGTGGATCATGAGCTTCAGCAGCTCGCGCACCTCGGCCTGGAAGCCGTGCGTCTGCCGTGCGCTCGCGGGTTCGGGGTTCGGTCGCGGTTTGTGCTCGGATTCCATGGCTCGCCATCCGCGGACACGCCGCACCGGGGCGCTTCCGCAAACGGGCCATCTTGGGAGCGGCGGCGGGATTTTCAAGCACCGCGTGCCGCCAGGGGGCACTTACGGCGCGGGCGACGCCGGCATCGCGCCGGTACGGGCTAGGCGGGGAAGTTCAGCAGGTGCCGCTGGGCGAGCAGCAACGTCGCCGCGCCGGCCAGCAGCATCTCGGAGGCGGCGGCAATGAACGGCGCGGCCGCGGCGGCGATTTCGAGCGCGGTCGACGTCGCCACGTGGCGACAGGCGCCGGCGACATCATCGAGCTCGTCCCACAGGTGCAGAAACAGTTCCATCGAACGTAACTTTACGGACCCGCCGCGCGTGCCGGCGTGCGCGCGCTCACAATCGGGGATACTACGTAGCGGCTTGCAGGAGCCCGGGGGCGTGCGTAGGCTTGGTTGCGAACCGCGTCACCACGCGGATGTGACAAAACAAGGCCCTCATGCAGCGCATCGTCGTCCTGAACCCCAAGGGTGGGTCCGGCAAGACGACCATCGCTATCAATCTGGCGAGCTATCTGGCGTCTCGCAGGCACACGCCGGTCCTCATGGATTTCGATCCCCAGGGTTCGACGCTGCGCTGGGTCAGGAAGCGCCGGCCCGCACAGGCGCCGATTCAAGTCATCGCCGCCTTTGAGAAAGACACGCGAACCACGCGCGCGTTCCAGTTACGCGTGCCGGATGCGGCCACGCACGTCATCGTGGACACGCCCGCGGCGCTGGACCCGCGCCAGCTGCCCGAGATGACGCGGGGTGCCGACAAGATCCTCGTACCGGTCCTGCCCTCGGACATCGACATCCACGCCTGCTCGCGCTGTATCCGCGATCTGCTGCTGGTGGCCAAGATCCCTCGCGAGGAGAACCGCATCGGCGTCATCGCCAACCGCATCCGCCGCAATACGCTCACCTACCAGGCGCTGATCCGCTTCCTCCACACCCTGGGGATACCGATCGTCGCGACCATCCGGGACTCCCAGAACTACGTGCGCGGCGCCGAGCTTGGCATCGGCGTGCACGAGATGAAGAGCTATGTGGCGCAGGAAGACGTCGCGCAATGGGTACCGCTGGTGGAATGGCTGGCACGGCCCGCCGGCGCGGCGCCGACCACAGCGGAGGCTTCATCGCAGGATGCCGGGCGGGCGGGCGGGGAACCGGTCGAAGGCGGGAGTGGCGCGCAGCCGGTGGCGGTGCCTGCGGAGTCCCGGGCGCTCGTCAGCGCCTGAGGTTTCGGATCAAGGGTGGTGGGCTCGACTCGCGCGGCGGGCGCGGATCGTGGTGAGCTGCGGGAACGACTATTTCTTGGGTTTGGCGGCGCCGCTTGCGCCGGTGCCGTCGGTCGCGTGCCAGGAATCCCGCACTTGATCCGCCCAGCTCTTGTAGTTCGACCAGGTGTACAGGTTGCGGGTGATGGCGGCCTGGCGGGCACGCGCGCGCTGCATGCGATCCAACCAGTTTGCATACGCGTCGGTCCCTGGCGCGGGGCTGTCCGCGGGAACCGCCGGGTCGCGCTGCGTCCCGGTCGCGTCGTCTCGCCCCCTGTCGCTCGAGCTCATGTAAAGCTCCTGATTGATACGCCTCGCAGCGTACGGCGTTGGCTGTGCGCGCCGCAGGAACTGGTTCACAGGCATATCGGCCGCCACCTACGCTGGGACACGGCTCTCGTGCCGCCCGCACAAAGTGTGCTGCGCGCGCAGCGTTATGTAACCGCGCGCGTGCCGGCGACGCTCGCGCGCCGCGCGCGGCTCACGCAACCAGCCGATAGACCGGACGGTAGGTGCTGCCGGGCAGGCGCATGCGCCGCTGCGCGACGAAGGCCGCCAGCAGCTCATCGAGCGGCAGCATGATCGAGGGATCGCCGGCGAGTTCGTACGGACCCTCGCGCTCGATCGCCTGGATCCCGTACTCCTTGACGTTGCCGGTGACGACACCCGAGAACGCGCGCCGCAGGTTGGCGGCGAGCTCATGGACGGGCTGCTCGCGCTTCAGCGCGAGCGCGCGCATCGCCGCGTGCGTGACCTCGAAGGGCTGCTGGAACTGCGGCTGAATCGACAGCAGCCAGTTGAAGTTGTACGAGTCGCTGTGCTGGCGGCGGAACTCGCGCACCGCGTCCATGCCGCGCACCAGGCGCCGGGCCACTTCCGGCGGGTCGTCGATGATGGTGGTGAGCCGGCGCAGCGCCTCGCTCCCCAAGGTGCTGGAGATGAAGCGGGTGATCTGCTCGAAATACGCGGCCGTAGCGCGCGGCCCGGTCAGCACGACGGGAAACGGCTGCTCGCGGTTGGCGGGATCCAGCAGGATCCCGGTCAGGTACAGGATCTCTTCCGCGGTACCGGCCCCGCCGGGGAACACCACGATGCCGTGCGCCAGGCGCACGAAGGCCTCGAGGCGCTTTTCGATGTCCGGCATGATCGCCAGCTGGCTGACGATGGGGTTGGGCGGCTCGGCGGCGATGATCCCCGGCTCGCTGATGCCGATGTAGCGGCCGTGCTCGATGCGCTGCTTGGCGTGCCCGATGGTCGCGCCCTTCATCGGGCCCTTCATGGCGCCCGGACCGCAGCCGGTGCACACGTCGAGCCCGCGCAGACCGAGCTCGTAGCCGACGTTCTTGGTGTACTGGTATTCCTGCGCGTCGATCGAGTGTCCGCCCCAGCACACCACCAGGTTCGGCCGCGCCTTGTAGTCCAGCAGCCGCGCGTTGCGCAGCACATGGAACACGGCGTTGGTGGTCGAGGCGGAGTCGGTCAGATCGAAGCGGTCGCTGGCGAGGATCTCGTTGGAGATGAACACCACGTCGCGCAGCACGGCGAACAGGTGCTCCTTGATGCCGCGGATCATCTCGCCGTCGACGAAGGCGGCCGCCGGGGCGTTCTGCACCTCGAGCTTCACCCCCCAGGCCTGGCGCACGATGCGGATGTCGAAGTCGCGGTAACGGTCGAAGATCTCCTTGGCGTTGTCGGTGGGTGCACCGCTGTTGAGCACCGCCAGCGCGCAGCGGCGGAACAGCGGGTACAGGCCCCCCTGTCCGGTGTCCAGGAGCTTGTCGATTTCACTCTGCGAGAGGTTCTCGAGACTGCCACGCGGACCGACGCGGGCGTCGACGAATGCTGAAAAGTCGCTGCTCACTGCTTCAAGGAAGGATGTCGATCGGCACGTCGTCGGGTGTGAGCATCCAGATCTCCACCATGTCGGCGTTCGACACGGCGATACAGCCATCGGTCCAGTCGTGGTTGCGGTAGTAGTCCGGGTCGTGCTTCAGCTGATTCGGCAGACCGTGGATCATGATCGAGCCGCCGCTGTCCCAGTGCCGTGCGCGCGCGCGCTTCAGGTCCTCCTGGTTCGGGTACGAGACCTTGATCGAGAGAAAGTAGTCGCTGCGCGGATTGCGCCGCTCGAGGCGGTAGCTCCCCTCGGGCGTACGGAAGTCTCCGGAGCGCTCCTTCTGTCCCACCGGGCTCAAACCGAGGGCGACGTGGTACGAGCGCACGACGTTGCTACCCTGCATCAGAAGCAGTCGCCGCTCGGCCTTACGCACCAGGACGCGGTCCACCACCGGCAACGTCTCCGCGGCTGGGCGCAGCATGACCGGCCGGGCCTCCGGCAGCGCGTCCGAGTGCGCCGCGCCCGCCACCAAGGCGAGCACCAGGATCGGCATCAAGGTCTTGAAAGTCATCATGTTCCGCTTCGACACGCGCGCCAGTTCCGGTGATTATAGGCACACGCCCAAGCTGCCGGCATGTGCGCCCGTCACAGCGCCTCAGGCCCCCTGCTCGAGGGCCTCGCAGGCGATCAGCCGCCGCTGCCCACCTCCTGCACACGCGGCATCACGATCTGGGTGCCGGCGCGCAGGTCGGCGAGATCCACATCCGGGTTGTACTGCTGCACCAGCCACATGGGCATCTGCGCCGTGCGCTGAGTGAGGGTCCACACCGAGTCACCGGGCCTCGCAATGTAGACCTCGGTGCCCACGATGCGGTGCGCGGCGAAATAGGCCGCCTGCAGCTGCCGGTGATACTCGCGACGGTTCGCTTCGAAAGCCTCGCGCGACACCTTCCTGAAATCCAGCTTGATGCGCTGGCCGATCAGCACCGCCCGGTGAAACTTGAAGCGATTGAGCTCGCGCACGTGTTGCGTGCTCACGCCGAGCCAGTCGGCGTAATGCCCCAGGGTCTCGTCCCCGGCCACCCGGATCGTGTCGTCGTGCGCGACGCTGTAGTCGTTCGGATCGGGGTTCTGCTCGGCCTCCGCCGCTGGACCGAGCGCCGGGCTGAGCGCCTCCGCCTGTGCCGCCGACACCGGTTGCGGGCTGGTCGCGGCGGTGCGCGACTTCGCGGCCGCGGCGGCGACGGCCGCGTCCTCGGCGCTCTCGCGCTGCGCCACGTCGGCCGGCACCGCGCCGCCGGGAGACGGGCGTGCGAGCACCACGCGCGGGGTGGCCGTGGTCGGCGCGGGGGCTGCGGGAGCGAGCGCCACGGGCGGGGTGGCCGCGGCCGGCGCGGGGGCTGCGGGAGCGAGCGCCACGGGCGGGGTGGCCGCGGCCGGCGCGGGGGCTGCGGGAGCGGGCGCCGCGGCCGCGGCGACCGTGACCGGCGCCGTCTCGGGCACGGTGATGCTGCGGCCGGCGTGCAGCCGCGCACCGGTGCGCAGGTGGTTCAGCCGGGCGAGCGTCTCGGCGGAGACGCCGTAGCGCACGGCCACGCTGGTGAGCGTGTCGCCGCGTTGCACCCGGTAGCGCGGTGGGCTGCTCTGGCCGGCGAACATCTCGGCGGGACTCAGACGCTGCGCGAGCAGCTCGCGAGTCCAGCCCGAGCCGTCGAGGGGCAGCCGCAGGTGATAAGCCTTGGGCACGCGCTGCTGGCCGTCCCACACCGAGCGCAGCAGCGCCGGGTTCAGCGCGCGCAGCTTGTCGGCGTCGATCTTCAGGGCGCGCTCGAGGGTCGCCATGGGCACGTAGGCCGGCATCTGCACCTCCTGGAACCGGGCCTCGCTCTGCTTCTGCAGCGCACCGAAGTACTTCTCGGGATTGCGATCGATGTCGAGCGCTGCGAGGAACGAGACGTAGAAATTGCGCGAGGCGAACCCGAAGGTGCGGCTGCTGTAGCTGCGCACGATCCTGGCGATGTCGTCGGTGCCGAGCGTCTCCTTGGCGCGGCGCACGCCGGCGGTGCCGTGGTTGTACGCCGTCAGCGCCAACGGCCAGGTGCCGAGCACCCGATGGTTGTAGGCGAGCAGCTGCGCCGCCGCCTCGGTGGAGCGGAACGGGTCGAGCCGATCATCCACCGCGCTGTCGATGCGCATGTAGCGCCGTCCCGTCGAGCGCATGAACTGCCACAGGCCGGCGGCGCCGACCTTCGAGTAGGCGGCCGGGTTGAACGACGACTCCACGTGCGGCAGAACCGCCAGCTCCGCCGGCAGCCCCAGGTTCGCCAGCGTCTCGGCGATGTGCGTCTCCCAGGCGCCGGAGCGGATCAGCCCGGCGCGGAAACGGTCCGCCTGGCCCAGCTGGAAGCGGATGTCCTCGATCGCCGAGCGCAGGCGCGCCGGTGTGCCCTCGGCGCCCCACAGCTCCTTGATCCGCTGATCTTCGGCCGACAGCGGGGCGTCTGCGGCATCCGCGATGCGGCGTAGCGCCCCGCCGTAGTGCTCGCGCGCCTGGTCCACCTGGTGCTCGCGTTCCGCCGGCGTGGTGTTGGGAGCGAAGTGCAGCGTGTCGTAGACCACGCTGAGGTTGTACTGGTCGTGCAGGAGCCCCGCGTTGGTGTCGATCTGCGTGTAGACGCGGATCCAGAACTGCACGTCGCGCTCCAGCAGCGGCGGGCGTGGCATCGGGTTGTCCTGCGCCAGGGCCGGCGCGAGCGCGAGCCCGCTCAGGGCCGCGAAAACCCACCGCCTGGTGAGCGGCCATCGGATCAAGCCGCGCGAGCCCGCCGGGCCCCCTGTCGAGTTCATTTACACTCCCGTAAATGCGAAGTTCTCATGCAAGTTCAAGGGCTTGTGGTACATCTGCCCCCCACAGCGAGCCGCAGCAGCCCCTCGAATGCGTCGGGTATTTTGACACTCCCGGGCGTCGCGCGCCGATTCGGGGCCCTCAGGACGCGCGCCACCGCTGGACGATCAAGCGCGGGTGCTCCTCACAACGAGCACCGCGTCACAGTTGCGAGAGCCCCGGGCGACAACATGTCGAACCGCGGCGCCAAGCCTCAGCGTTGGCATGAGTGTTGCTTTAATCACAGCAACGGCAAGGGAAAGAAGTAGGGCCACGGTTTAAACGAACAAGAAAGCGCAGATACGGAATGCAGCCTGGATGGCTCGTCGGATACTGCGCCTTCGACCAGATAATAATAACGAATAGAGACTCCTCCACACACAAGCAAGCGACCGACCCCGCGAAAGCGGGGTTTTTTTTGCCTGTGCGCGCCGTGCTTTTGTGACGGGGCGCACAAAAAGGCGAGGCAGCCGGCCGGCTGCCTCGCGAGATCGCGTGGGTCTGTCAGTTGAGGTTGGTCGTTCGCAGAAAGCCTTGAGGGTTCACCCGCATTTCGAGTCGCCGCAGTTCAGGCAGGTCATGCAGCCGTCCATCATGACGACCGCGGCGGTGCTGCACCGCCCACATAGCTGCGCGCCCTCCGGGAAGTGCGACTTGGCGAAGGCATCGGCCTGCCGGGCACGCGCCTGGAACTCCGCGCGCTTCTCGTCGACCAGCTTCTGCTGGTGCGGATCGAGCTGCGTCTTGCGGATGAGACCGATGGTCTGCAGGTGCTTCTCGATGACATAGCCGAGCTCGGCGATGATCGAGGGCATGAATTTCCCGCCGGGCTGCCAGTAACCGCCGCGCGGGTCGAACACCGCCTTCAGCTCATCCACCAGGAAGGTGACGTCGCCCCCCTTGCGGAACACCGCCGAGATGATGCGCGTGAGCGCCACGATCCACTGGAAGTGATCGAGGTTCTTGGAGTTGATGAAGACCTCGAAGGGGCGGCGCTGCTCGTATTCGGTGCCCTCGTTCAGCACGATGTCGTTGATGGTCACGTACATGGCGTGATCCGAGATCGGCGTCTTGATCTTGTAGGTGGAGCCGACCAGGACCTCCGGGCGCTCGAGCCGCTCGTGCATCCGGATGACCTTGGCGGTGTGGCCGTTCTTGTCGCGCACCAGTTCCGGCTCGCCGGGCTGGGGTGCCCGGGCCTCCGCCGCGGCCCTGGCCTCCGAGGCTGCCCTGGCGGCCGCCGCCCGCGCCTCGGACGCCTTGTCCGCGGGCTTGTCTGCCGGCTTGTCCTCCGGCTTCTGCACCTGGTACTTGACGATCTTGCGGTCGATCTTGATGGTCATGGTCAGTTCCTGGGAATTGCGTTCAGCTCATCGAGCCTCACATGCGCCCGTAATACCCGTCCTTGATCGAATCAAACAGATTCGCCGCGGTGTGGAGCTCGCCGTCGTAATCGATCTCCTCATCGCCGCGTGCCTCCACGACCGTGCCGTCCTCGAGCGTGAACTTATAGATCGTGTTCTTGAGGTCCTGCTCCTTCACCAGCACGCCCTGGAACGCTTCCGGGTTGAAGCGGAAGGTGGTGCAGCCCTTAAGCCCCTGCTCGTGTGCATACAGATAGATGTCCTTGAACTTCGCGTAGGGGAAATCCGTAGGCACGTTCGCCGTCTTAGAAATCGATGAATCGACCCACTTCTGGGCCGCAGCCTGCACCTCGACGTGCTCCTTGGGAGTGACGCCGTCGGAGGCGATGAAGTAGTCCGGCAGTCTCTCAGCATCGTTCGTCGCTCCAGGTTGGGCATTCGGATTGACCAGCTCGCGATACGCCAGCAGCTCGAAGGAATAGACGTCGATCTTCTCCTTGGATTTCTTGCCTTCCCTGATCACGTTGCGGAAATAGTGATGCGCGAACGACGGCTCGATGCCATTCGAGGCATTGTTGGCGAGCGACAGCGAGATCGTGCCGGTGGGGGCGATGGAGGTGTGGTGCGTGAAGCGCGCGCCGGTCTCGGCGAGCTCGTGCACCAGCTGCGGCGCCACCTGCGCGATGCGCTGCATGTAGCGGCTGTACTTCGCGTGCAGCAGGCGGCCGGCGATCTTCACCCCCGGCTTCCAGCCATCGCGCGCCATCTCCGGGCGCTTGCGCAGCATTTCCTTCGTGACCGTGAACTCCTCGTTCATGATCGGCGCCGGCCCCTTCTCGCGCGAAAGTTCCAGCGCCGCTTCCCAGCCGGCCACCGCCATTTCGCGTGTCACGTCCTCGGTGAACTGCACCGCTTCCGGCGAGCCGTACTTCATGCGCAGCAGAGCCAGGGTGCTGCCCAGCCCCAGGAACCCCATGCCGTGGCGGCGCTTGCGCAGGATCTCCTCGCGCTGCTTCTCGAGCGGCAGGCCGTTCACCTCCACCACGTTGTCGAGCATGCGGGTGAAGACCTTCACCACTTCGCGGTACTCGGACCAGTCGAATTCCGCGAAGTCGGTGAAGGGGTGTTTGACGAAGCGTGTTAGGTTCACCGAACCGAGCAAACACGACCCGTAGGGCGGCAATGGCTGCTCACCACACTGCCCTGTCACGAGGCCGTTGAAGATAACAGTGTTGTGATCTGCCTGCGTGGTATCAAACACCGCCTCCTTGCCAACATGCGTAATCTCGGCAACGCGGCTTACGAACCGCTGTGTCTTACGCAGCAACTTAGTCGCGACCCATTTTTCGTACTTCTCGCTCTTGCCGTGGGTCATGAAGCCGATGTCTGACATGAAGCGCTCGCGCGACTCACCGTCGATGATCAGCTCGTAGTCCGCCTTGCAGGCGTACGCCTTTACTCCGCCTCTGCTGTCGGGCAGCAGACGCTCACCGGCCTCGCGTCGCTTCACCACGCGAGCGAAAACACCGAAGTTTGCCAGCAGCAGCTGCACATCCTTCAGCAGCGAGGGTTGACTGGATGCGAGCCGCACTGAGCAGCTAGTACCGCTGTGACCGGAGACGTTCACCGTGCCGTCGGTCTGGAACAGGCCGCGCAGATATCCGCGTACGCAGGCCTCGCTCCCGCGCCAGACGATCTCCGGCACCTGGGTCTTCGCTTTGGCGGTGAAGCCGTAGTGCTCGAGCACCCGCGCCAGGATCACCGAACGGATCACGACCAGATTGCGCTCCGGCACCGCTACCGCGCTGACGTGGTACTGCCGCCGCTTTTTAGCCCAGCCCGTGATCAACGAGTTGATGTAGGTGACGACCTCCTGCGCATAGTCGCGGTCCTCGCCCCAGAGATTCACTACTGCCGAGTTCTTGCCCTCGCGGCCGGTGAAGTGCCCGTCACCGGTGATAAGTCCCAGCAGCGCGCCGAGCTCCTCGCTGCCACAGCCGCCGAACTGCCCCTTGCCAGATTGCACCAGGAGCTCATCGCCGACTTTTAGATCCTTCAACCTGATCTTGCCGCGCGTGGTGTAGAAGTCGTGCCACTCGGTGGCCTTGATCTCATAGCCGTCCTTGGTCACGACGCGATACACGTCGGCGGAGGGTGAGGTCATGAACGCCGGCAGGGCCTCGCGCACTGTTACGCCCATTCCTTCCCCGAGCGCACGCTTGTCCACGGTCGCCTGGATGTCGACGCGCGCGTCGTAGAGATCGCCGATGCGCACGAGTCCGTAGCGCGTCGCCAGACGCGTGTCGGCGGTAACGCACGGGTTGGTGGCGCGGATGTTCTCGCACCACCAGTTGTTGTTCATCTCGTTGACGCGGTCGATGAGAATGAAGCCCGGCTCGGCGAAATCGTAGGTGGACGTCATGATCACGTCCCACACGCGCTTCGCCGGCAGCGTCTTGTAGATCCTGCAGGCCACCAGTCCCTCGTCGTTGACGACGTAGCCCTCGTGCACCGGCCACTCGCGCCACACGAACTTCGCCGTATCTTTGAGGTCGGGCTTGTCCGCCTCGTACTCCCTCAGCGACAGCGGGAAGGCGAGCTTCCACTCGCGATCCTCGCGCACCGCCTGCATGAACTCGTCGGTGATCAGGAGCGACAGGTTGAACTGGCGCAGGCGTCCGCTCTCGCGCTTGGCGCGGATGAACTCCATGACGTCCGGATGGCCGATATCGAAGGTGCCCATCTGCGCGCCGCGGCGCCCGCCGGCCGAGGAGACGGTGAAACACATCTTGTCGAAGATATCCATGAACGACAGCGGGCCCGAGGTGTAGGCGCCGGCTCCCGACACGTACGCACCGCGCGGACGCAGCGTCGAGTGCTCATAGCCGAGGCCACAACCGGCCTTCAACGTCAGTCCCGCCTCGTGGACTTTCCTGAGGATGTCGTCCATCGAGTCGTGGATCGTGCCCGAGACCGTGCAGTTGATGGTCGAGGTGGCGGGCTTGTGCTCGAGCGCCCCGGCGTTGGAGATGATGCGGCCGGCGGGAATGGCCCCGCGCCGCAGCGCCCACAGGAAGCGCTCGTTCCAGTGCTCGCGCACGTCCTCCTTCTCGACGTCGGCGAGCGCGCGCGCGACGCGCTGGTAGGTATCGTCCATCGTCCTGTCGATGGGCGTACCGTCCTTCGCCGTGAGGCGATATTTCTTGTCCCAGATGTCGAGCGACGCTTCCTGGAAAGGAATGGCGTCGACGTCCCTGGGACCGATCTTGACGACAGTGTTCATGTAATCCGCGGCGCTCCGAATGCTCTCGACGCCTTGCCCGACGGATTGCAGGGAAATGCCGGCCAAAGCGCTCGAGGCGGCGCTCAACGAGCCGCGAGCCTGACCGGTACCTGCTGCCCTGAAGACAGTCAGATCCCTGAAATCTCCCCCCGACCGCGTGACCCTTGATCGCTCTGTCGCGAACACAAGATCTTGTGTCGGGGTCAAAAGCCTAATGAGCGTCCCGGGAAGCGTCAAGCTTCACAGCCCCATATTATGTGTCATATTTTTACTAGTACTTTCAATATGTTATGAAATTATTGGCCGCCGCACGCACAAGATTTTTTCTCGAATTGCGCCCGGGGTGAGCCTCGGGCCAACCCCAACATCTTGTACCCAGACCAGGCACAGGTTCTGCACAGCCTGCCCACAGGCGAGCCGGGTTGAAGCGGCCGGAATCGCGCCGCAGCGACACGGTCCCCGGCCTGATCTGCGGCTCGGTTGGCCGCCGGGAAGCCGGCGTCGAATGCACGAACATGGGTCCGCGCCCGCTGGTGGACAAGGGCTGTCGCGGGCTCCTGCGGCCCGCGGCCCGGAGAGCCTTGCAGGAGCGAGCCGCCCGCGCCTGCGCGCGGCGCCACCCCGCGGGCGGCACCGCCGGCCGCGGCTCTTGAAACCGCGCCCCCCGAGCCACACATCCGGTGCAATCGCGCAAGGTTTGCGCTTTGTTTCCAACATTCCAACAGGAGAGCAATCATGACCATCGTTCGTTACGAGCCGTGGGCGCTGTTGAGCCGCTTCCAGCGGCAGTTCGAGCGCGCCGTGGGCGAGAGTGCTGACGGCGCGGGTGCCGCGAGCGTCAGCTGGATCCCGCATGTCGACGTGCGCGAGGAAGCCGAGCGCTTCGTGGTGGCCGCCGACGTGCCGGGCGTCGAAGGCAAGGACATCGAGGTCACGGCAGACAAGGGCGTGCTGACGATCCGCGGCGAGCGCCGCTCGGAGAGCAAGACCTCCGCGGACGGCTTCGAGCGCGTCGAGCGCGCGACCGGCACGTTCCTGCGCCGCTTCACCCTTCCCGAGAGCGCCGATGCCGAGGCGATCAAGGCCAGGCACGTGAACGGGGTGCTGGAAGTCACCATCCCGAAACGCCCCCAGGAGCAGGCGCGGCGCATTTCCGTCCAGGCCGCGTGAGCTCCGTGCATTCCGCGTGAGCATCGGGCCGGGGTCAGCCGGTCGTGCACGCTCGCACTACCGGCTTTCCCGACTGGTGCCGGGTCAACAGCCGCCGCGGCCCGATGCCCGGGGCGTAACTTCCGCCCGGGATCGGTCCTGATCCGCGCCGGCGCTAATCGGGCTAGAATTCCCAGGGCATGAGACCTCAACTGCTCCTCGCCCTGGTGGCGCTCGCGGCCGCGCCGCTCCCGGCTGCGATGCCGCCGGCGGTCGGCGAGACGCCGCTGCCGACGCTCGCGCCGATGATCAAGAAGGTCTCGCCGGCGGTGGTCAACATCGCCACGCGCGGCACCATTCGCGAGCGCGGTCCGCAGAATCCGCTGCTCGACGACCCGTTCTTCCGCCGCTTCTTCGACGTGCCACCGGATACCGGACCGCGCGAGCGGCCGTTCCAGAGCGCGGGCTCCGGCGTGATCGTCGACGCCAAGAGCGGCTATATCGTCACCAACGCACACGTGGTGGAGAACGCCAACGAGATCACCGTCACGCTGCAGGACGGTCGCGACGTCAAGGCGGACGTCGTCGGCAGCGATACGCCCTCGGACGTGGCGGTCCTCAAGGTCAAACCGGACGGCCTGTCGCAGGTCGCGCTCGGGGATTCGGCCAAGGCCGAGGTGGGCGACTTCGTGGTGGCCATCGGCAATCCCTTCGGCCTGCAACACACGGTGACCTCCGGAATCATCAGCGGCCTGTCGCGCTCGGGCATCAACCCCGACGGCTACGAGGACTTCATCCAGACGGACGCCTCGATCAACCCCGGCAACTCCGGTGGCGCGCTCGTCAACCTGCGCGGTGAGCTGATCGGAATCAACACCGCGATCCTGTCGCGCAGCGGGGGCAACATCGGCATCGGCTTCGCCATTCCGGTGAACATGGCGCGCAGCGTGATGGAGCAACTCATCAAGTACGGCTCGGTCAAGCGCGGCCAGCTGGGCGTGAGCATGTACACCGTGACCCCGGACATCGCCCATTCGCTCGGGCTCAACAGCCCCCTGGGAGCGCTGGTGTCGCAGGTGGTCGAGGGATCGCCGGCCGACAAGGCCGGCATCCGCACCGGGGATGTCATCACCTCGGTCAACGGGCAGACCGTGAAGTCCAACAGCGAGCTGCGCAACACCATCGGCTTGCTGCGGGTCGGCGACAAGATCGACATCGGCCTGGTGCGTGACGGCAAGCCGTTGCGCGTGACCGCGGTGATCGCCGACACCGCGGCGGAGCTCACCGGCGGTCCGGCGAGCATCCACAAGGGCTTCGAAGGCGCGACGCTCGCCGACGCCTCCGACGCCGGCGGTGCGCTGGTGCGCGGCGTCGAGCCCGGCAGCGCCGCCGCCCAGGCGGGCCTGCGGGCCGACGATGTCATCGTGGGTGCCAATCGCGGCCGGGTCGGCAATCTGCGCGAGTTGCGCGAGCGCGCCAAGGGCGCCGCGGTGCTGGTGCTGGAAGTGCGGCGCGGCAACACGATCCTGTTGATCCCGCTGCGCTGAAGCGCCGGCCCGCGCGAGCGGCACGCGGCAGGCAAGGCAGTGATGTGAACGTCTGTGTGCTCGGCGGCAGCGGCTTTGTCGGCACGGAGCTGGTCACCCGGCTCGCGCTCGCCGGGCACTGGGTGCGCGTACCCACCCGCAATCTGGCGCGCACCGAGCGTCTGCGCGTGCTCGACACCGTCGAGCTGCGGGTCGCGAACGTGCACGAGCCGCGGATCCTGAGTCAACTGTTCAGCGGCTGCGATGCGGTCGTCAACCTCGTCGGGATCCTGAACCCGCGCCGGGGCGCGAGCTTCGACGCGGTGCACACCGAGCTCGCCGCCAAGGTGATGGCGGCGGCGCGCACCGCGGGAGTGCACCGGGTGCTGCACATGAGCGCCCTCGGTGCCGATGCGCACGCGCCGAGTCGCTATCTGCGCTCCAAGGCCGCCGCCGAGGCGCGGCTGCGCGCCGCGCCGCGCCCCGAGCTGTCGCACGCCGACCCTGCGGTGACGATCTTCCGCCCCTCGGTGATCTTCGGGCCCAGAGACTCCCTCACCAACCGCTTTGCCGGCCTGCTGCGGCTCACGCTGGGCTGCCTGCCGCTGGCGCGCGCGCGGGCGCGCTTCGCGCCCATCTGCGTGTTCGACGTCGCCGAGGCCATGGTGCGTGCGCTCGGGGAGCGCGCCGGCGCGGGTCAGACCTACGAGCTGTGCGGCCCGCAGGTCATGACGCTCGCCGAGATCGTGCGCCTGACCGCCCACGTGGCGCGCCTGCCCTGCCGGATCGTGCCGCTGCCGGATACACTCGCGCGCCTCCAGGGCCTGGTGATGGGGCTCCTGCCCGGCAAGCCGTTTTCACTCGACAACTTCCGCTCGCTCACCCTCGACAGCGTGTGCCGCGAGGATGGCTGCCGCAGGCTCGGTATCACGCCCAGGCCCATGCTCGCGGTATTGCCCACTTACCTCGAGCCGCGCCGCCCGGCTGCCTTCGCCTGAGCTCCCGTGTGCGCGCCGCCGGCTCGAGCGGCTAAGCGCCGGCGGTACCGTGCACAGCCGCGCGTGCCGCACGGCGCGCGGCTGGCGTGTCAGCTCGCGGGCCGCGGCATAGAAGCGCGCGAGATCGTCACCGGCCTGCGCGAGCAGCCGCGTGAAGCCCGGGAGGCAGTCGAAGTAGGTGGACACGGAAGCCAGGCGCGCGTTGTTCAGGCCCGCGGCAATCCACTCCTCGTACAAAGGGTAACTCGCGCCCTCGCGCAGCTCGAGCGCGCGGATGTCGGCCGCGAGCGCGTGGAGGATCTGCGCCTTGCCGGCCCGCATCTCATCGCGCGCCACACCCGAGGCATACAGCAGCGCGAGCCGGGTGCGGCTGTGCGCCAGCAGGCTCACGAACGCCGCGGCGTGCGTCTGGCGCTCGCGCAACTGCTGCAGGCGCTGCGACGCGCCCTGCCGCGTCAGCCAGCGCTCGAGTCCCGCGTCCTCGACCGTGGTGGCGAACGCCTCGTTGAATTCGGAATCGCCGCGCACGTACAGCAGCTGGTGAGCGAGCTCGTGGAAGATAGTGGCGGCGAGCTCATCGTCGCCGTAGCGCAGCATGCTCGAGAGCACCGGGTCGGCGAACCTGCCGAGGGTCGAGTAGGCGGGCACGCCGTCGACGGCCACATCCAAACCGCGCACCGCCAGAGCGGCGGCGAACTCGCGGGCGCGCTGCTCGCGAAAATAACCCCGGTAGGCGACGCAGCCGGCGATCGGGAAACACCAACGCTTCGGGCTGACCGAGAACTCCGGCGCCGCGACCACGTTCCACACCACGTATGGCCGGCCGATGTCGGCGTAACTGCGATAGCTGCTGCTGTCGGGGAGTCCCAGCTCGCGGGAGGCGAACTCACGCGCAGCGTGCACCTCCTCCAGATGCGCGCGCAGCGCCGGCGGCGTGTGCGGGTCGGCCAGCAGCGTATCGATGGGCACACGCCGGCGCAGTACCTGCCACTCGCCGCTCGCGGCCTGCATGAGATACAAGGTGCCGCAGCCGCACAGCAGCGTACAGGCCGCCGCCAGCAACAACGCGCGCACGCCGCACACAACAGGTGCGGCGGGATTCGCCGCGCCGAGCGGGGAGCTCTCGGTTAACATGCGCACCATGCGAGTCTACTTGGTCGGCGGCGCGGTACGGGACCGGCTGCTGGGAGTGCCGGTCCGCGAGCGCGACTGGGTGGTGGTCGGGGCACAGCCGCAGGAGCTGGAGCGCGCCGGTTACCTGCCGGTGGGGCGCGAGTTCCCGGTGTTCCTGCATCCGCAGACGCACGAGGAGTACGCGCTCGCGCGGCGCGAGCGCAAGGTTGCGCCCGGCTATCGCGGCTTCACGACGCAGTCCTCGCCCGAGGTGAGCCTGGAGGAGGATCTGCAGCGGCGCGATCTCACCATCAACGCCATGGCCGAGAGCGAGGACGGCCAGCTCGTCGATCCGTACGGCGGACAGGCGGATCTCGCGGCGCGCGTGCTGCGCCACGTGTCGGAGGCCTTCGTCGAGGATCCGGTGCGCGTGCTGCGCGTCGCGCGCTTCGCAGCGCGCTATGCCGACCTGGGTTTCCGTGTCGCGGACGAGACCGTGCAGCTGATGCAGCGCATGACCGAGGCAGGCGAAGTGAGCGCGCTCGTTGCCGAGCGCGTCTGGCAGGAGACCGAGCGTGCGCTCGGCGAGTCGCGTCCGGAAGTGTTCTTCGAGACCCTGCGCGCCTGCGGTGCGCTGGCGGTGATCTTCCCGGAGATCGAGGCGCTCTACGGCGTGCCGCAGCCCGCGCGCTGGCACCCGGAAATCGACACCGGGGTACACGTCATGCTGGCGCTGCGTCATGCGGCGCGGCTCGGCGCCTCCGGCGCCGTGCGCTTCGCCGCGCTGACTCATGACCTCGGCAAGGCCCGCACGCCGCGCGAGCGCTGGCCGAGTCATCACGGTCACGAGGAGGCGGGCGTGCCGCTGATCGAGGCCCTGAGTGCGCGCCTCAAGGTCCCGAACGCGCACCGCGAGCTGGCGGTCCTCACCGCCCGTCACCACACGCTGGTACACCGCGCCGTCGAGCTGAAGCCGGCGACGATCCTGACCCTGCTGGAGAACTGCGACGCCTTTCGCCGCCCGGAGCGCTTTGCCGAGCTGCTGCAGGCGTGTGAGGCGGATGCGCGCGGGCGCACCGGGCGTGAGAACGAGCCCTATCCGCAGGTCGCGTACCTGAAGACGGCGCTGGCGGCCGCGGCCGCCGTGACGCTGCCGGAGCAGGAGCGCCGGGGCTTAAGCGGTGCTGCGATCGGTGAGCAGGTGCGCCGGCGGCGCCTCGCCGCCGTCAGCGCCGTGAAGGACGGCGCGCACGCCCCGCCGTGATGCGCTCACGAAGCGCCCGTCAGCGCAGGGCTCCCTGCAACACCAGCGCCAGCAGGATCGATCCGAGCACGATGCGGTACCAGGCGAAGATCGTGAAGCGGTGCGACTGCACGTAGCGCAGCAGCCATTTCACCGCGATGAACGCCACCACCAGCGACACCACGAAACCGATGATGAGCGCTTGCCAGTCCTCGCCGGCGCTACGGCCGCGCACCTTGAGGAACTCGTAGCCGGTGGCGGCGAACATGGTCGGGATCCCGACCAGGAAGGCGAATTCGGTCGCCGCCGGACGCAGCGTGAGGCCTGCGAGCATGCCGGCGAAGATGGTGCACCCGGAGCGGGAGGCGCCGGGAAAGACCGGCGCCAGGATCTGGCACAGTCCTACCCAGAACGCGACCTTCCAGGTCACCGTGGCGCTCTGCGGCTTGCCCGCGACGTAGCGCTCGATGACGAGGATCAGGATCCCGCCGACGAGGGTCGCCAGCGCCACGGGTACCACCGACTCCGGCAGCTTCCATCCCAGGCGGGTCGCGAGAAAAGCCCCTGCCGCCGTGATCAGGAAGGCCACGGTGAGCTTCGCCAGGTAGTCGCGGTGGGCCGGCTGGTCGAAGCGCGTCAGGAGACTCAGCAGGCGGCGCCAGTAAATGAGCACCAGCGCCAGGATCGCGCCCGACTGGATCGCGACGTTGAACAGCTCCGAGCGTTCACCCAGCCATTGCTCGGCGATGAGCAGATGCCCGGTGCTCGAGATCGGCAGGAACTCGGTGATGCCTTCGAGGATGCCGAGGATGACGGTGCTGAGGGTGTCGGACACTTGAACCTCTTGACTTCCGATATTGAGTTACACGCAGCGCACTTTGACGCCGAAGACTGCAGCAGCTACGGGCCATCCGCGCGCGAAGCGGGCGGGTTGGCGCGAAAGCGCCACCAGATATAAAGCCACACCAACGCAATCATCGGATACATGAGGAAGCTCGCCTCCGTGCCGAGTACGCCGCCGGTCAACCACTCGGGTCCCTGGAAGCTCGCCTCGAGCAGGCGCCCCTGTGGCACTCGCGCGCCGTTCGGCGTGCCGATGACGAACAGCTGCATGTAGTCGAAAGCGATGTGAAAGCCGACCGCAAACCACAGCGTGCCGGTCCGCAGTACCGAGTAGCACATCATCAGGCTGAGTGACACGAGCGTGATGACGTCCCAGACGTTCTCACCGGTCTTGAAGAAGTAGTGGTCAGAGGCGAAGATGAGCGCGATGACGATCGACGCCGGCCAGAAGCCAATGCTCTTCCACAGCGTCTGCAGGAAATAGGAGCGGAACCAGAATTCCTCCGCCACGCCGACGCACAGGTTCGCGCCGAGCCAGGCGAGCATCGACAGTGCGAGCGCGCTTCCGCCGGTCGCGAGTCCGTGAATGTGCATGCCGCCCAGGAGATACATGGCCGCAGCCACGGCGCCGGCCATGACGATGCCGGCGAGCGCACCCTCGCCGGTGTGCGCGCCGAACGCGCGGGCCACGGGAAGACCGTAGCTGTCCACGCGCCGCCGTTCGTAGCGCGCGAAGATGGCGGTGCAGATCAGCGCGACGACGAAATTCTCGAACTCGTTGAGCGCGACGTTTGCCGCGGTGAGTCCGGCCGCGAGGTGGAGCCGGTCGGCGACGAAAGCGAACGCGGGATCGAGCACCAGAGGCAACACCCAGTAGGCGAGCGCGAAGAAGATCACCGCCCGCCACAGCATCCGCAGCCCTCGATCAGGGCCGATAAGGAGCCGCTTGAAGCCGGACACGATCATGGTGGTCCCTAATGGATCGTGGAGCGTTATAGCGGTTTCCCGATACGTGGAAAACTGCCTGCAGCTAAGACGGATCCAGCAACCGACTCACAGCAGGTGGCGCAGATCCTGTAGCGCAAAGCCCGCCAGCGCGACATCGCAGCCGCGCGTGAGCGCCATGACCTTGAAGGCTTCGCCCATCTCCTCGGGCATGATGAGGCGGCGTGCCTCGCCCGCGAGCCGCGCGCGCTGCACGGTGTCGTCGGCCTCGGCCACGAGGCCCTCGAGACCCAGGGCGAGGAGAAACGCCGCCTGGGTGGCGAATCCGCTCACCGTGAGGTCGGCGGCGAGCCCCGCGTGCGCGACCCGCGTGAAGTCGACCCACGCGGTGATGTCCTGGACGCCGACGTTGACGCAAGGGTCATCGTGAGCGCGCTGCTTGAAATGGCAGCGCAGCGTGCCGCTCACCCGCTGCGGGTGGTAGTAATGCGAGCGCGGCAGGCCGTAGTCGCACAGCAGCAGCACGCCGCGCCCGAGACACTCGCTCAGGGCGGCGATCCAGGGCGCGACCCGCAGGCAGACCTCGGAGGTGTAGCCCTCCGGGAGCGGCGCGGGCAGGGCCGCCCTGAGCTCGCGGCACGCCTGCGCCAGCGACGCATCGGCCCCAGCGTACTGTTCGTGGAATGCGAGCGGGTCGGCGCCCTCGCCGGGCGCGACACCCAACTCGCGCACGCCACGTGCGCGGCACGTGAAGCGGCGGCACGGCAGGGCGTCCGCGACTTCGTTGGCGAGAATCAGCCCCTGCAGGGGACGCTCGGGCAGCCGCTCGAGCCACACCACGCGCTCACGCAGTCCTGGCGGCAACTGCGCCAGGCGCGAGCGCTGGCGGGCGGCGAGATCGGCGCTGACTTCGAGAATCGAATAGCGTTGCGGCAACCGCCCCTGCGCCGCGAGCTCCGTGAGCAGCGTCGCCGCCATGCGCCCGCTGCCGGCGCCCAGCTCGAGAATCTCCCCGCCGGTGACGGCCAGCACTTCGGCGCACTGACGCGCCAGGCAGCGGCCGAAGAGATCCGACACTTCGGGCGCGGTGACGAAGTCCCCGCCGGCGCCGATCTTGAAGCTGCCGGCGCTGTAGTACCCGAGACCCGGCGCGTACAGCGCCAGTTCCATGAAGCGCTCGAACGACAGCCAGCCTGCCGCGGCCGCCAGCTCGGCGTGAATCAGCGCGGCGACCGCGGCGCTGTGGCGCGCCTCCTCCGGCGACAGGGGCGGCAGGATTGAGCGTGTCCCCGATGCGGTCATAATCTGGGCCCATGACACAGGACATATCCGCTTCCGTACCCGTGCGCCCGGCGCGCGACGCGCTCACCGGCCAGGCGGCGCTCATCACCGGCGCGGCGCGGCGCGTGGGCGCCAGCATCGCGCGGATGCTGCACACTGCGGGTGCGGATGTGGTGCTGCATTACCGCAGCTCGGCGGACGACGCGGCCGCGCTGGCGCGCGAGCTGAACGACTCGCGCCCCGGCTCGGCGGCGCTTGCCGAGTGCGATCTGCTGCAGCTCGCACAGCTGCCGGGACTGGTGGCAGCCGCGATCAGCGCCTTCGGCGGGCTGGATATCCTGGTGAACAACGCCTCGACGTTCTACCCGACACCGCTCGGCGACATCGGCGAGATCGACTGGGACGATCTCGTGGGCACCAACCTCAAGGCGCCGCTGTTTCTCGCCCAGGCCGCGGCGCCCGCCCTCAAGGAGCGGCGTGGACTCATTATCAATGTGGCGGACATTCACGGCCTCAGGCCCCTGCGCCGCTATCCGGTGTACAGCCTCGCCAAGGCGGGCCTGATCATGCTGACCAAGTCCCTGGCGCGCGAGCTCGGGCCGCACGTGCGCGTCAATGCGGTCGCGCCCGGACCGGTCATGTGGGCGGAGGACGCGCCGGACAAGGCGCTGCAGGAGAAGATCACCAGCCGCACGGCGCTGAAGCGCCCCGGCTCGGCCGACGACGTGGCGCGCAGCTGCCTGTTCTTCGCCACCGGAGCGCCGTACGTCACCGGCCAGATTCTCGCGGTGGACGGCGGCCGCAGCATCGGTTGGTGACAGGCAGCGGCTCGAGCGGGTGCGCCGCCTGATCGAAGCGCCCCCACAGCTCGCCGATGGTGAGATGCGCGGTCGGATGCAGCAGCCGCGGCGCCAGCGCAGCGAGCGGGCCCAGCATGTAGGCACGCTTGAGCAGATCCGGCCGCGGCAGCTGCAGCCCCGGCTCATCGCACACGAGACCCCCGTACAGCAGCACGTCCAGGTCCATCGAGCGCGGCGCCCAGCGCGGCGCCCGGCGACCCCGCCCGCAGTGCGCCTCGATCGCCTGCAGCTGCGTGAGCACCTCACGCACCGGCAGCGCGGTGTCGAAGCCGGCCACCAGATTGATGAAGTCATCACCCTCGAACCCCACGGCGCGATTGCGGTACCAGGGCGAGAAGCGTGCACCGGGAAACTGGCGCGAGAGCTCGGCCACCGCCCGCGCGAGGTTGCGTTCGGGCGCGACATTGCTGCCGGCGGCGACATAGACTTCCGGCACCGTGTCAGGTCCGGTCCGCGGCGGGGCCGGCGCCGGGCGCAAGGTCGGCGCGCGCACGCTCGATCACCACGCCGACGTCACGCGAGTTGCGGATGGCGCCGGGCTTGTTGAGGGCGATGCGCACCCAGGCGACGGCGAACTCCGCGAGAATGAGCAGCGCCACGCGGTGCGCGAGGGTCTCGACCAGCTTGAACTCGGAAGCTTCGATGAACGCCAGCACCCGCTTCGCCACCTGCTTGTAGTCGAGCGTGTCGGTGACCTCGTCGCGGATCGCCGCGTGCCGGCAGTCCACCGGCAGCTCGATGTCGAGCACCACGGTCTGCTTGACGCGGCGCTCCCAGTCGATGAAGCCGATGATGCACTCGGTGGTCAGTCCGTGCAGGAAGATCCGGTCATCGCTCTGGTGGCTGTCACTCATGTCGGCATCCGACGGACAACGGTGAGGGTCATGCGGGGAGCGCGGGCAGCGACTCGAGCGGCCAGCGGGCGCGTGCCTGGATGGCGAGACCGTCGTGCTCACCGGCCTGCAGGCGCGCCAACCCGGCCACGGCGATCATCGCCGCGTTGTCGGTGGAGAACTCGATGCGCGGATAGTACACGCGCGCGCCATGGCTGCCTGCGGCCGCGGTGAGCCGCTCGCGCAAGGCGCGATTGGCGCTCACGCCGCCGGACACCACCAGCACCGTGAGTCCGGTGTACTCGAGCGCCCGCAGCGCCTTGGCGGTGAGGGTCTCGACGATGGCCTCCTGCACGCCGCGCGCCAGGTCTGCCCGCAGCGTCTCGGTGAGCGAGCGGCCGCGCACCGCATGCAGCACCGCGGTCTTGAGGCCGGAAAAGCTGAACTCGAGCCCCGCCCGATCGAGCATGGGCCGCGGGAAGCTGAAGGCGCCGGGCGCACCGCGCTCGGCCAGTTGCGCGAGTTGCGGGCCGCCCGGATACGGCAACCCCAGGAGCTTGGCGCTCTTGTCGAAGGCTTCGCCCGCTGCATCGTCGCGGCTGGCGCCCAGCACGCGGTAGCGACCCACGCCCGACACCTCGATCAGCAGCGTATGCCCGCCGGACACCAGCAGCGCGAGGTGCGGGAACGGCGGCGGATCCGCTTCCAGGAGCGGCGCCAGCAGGTGTCCTTCCAGGTGGTGCACGCCGATCGCCGGCACGCCCCACGCGTAGGCCAGACTGCGCGCCAGCGAGGCGCCGGTGAGCAGGGCGCCGATGAGGCCCGGGCCGGCCGTGTAGGCCACGCCGTGGAGGTCGCCGGGCCGGGTCCCCGCCCGCTCCAGCGCGCCGCGCACCAGCGGTAGCAGGCGCCGGACGTGGTCGCGCGAGGCCAGCTCGGGCACCACGCCGCCGTAGGCGCGATGCAGCTCCACCTGGCTGAAGAGCTCATGCGCGAGCAGCCCCGCGCGCGCATCGAGCACCGCGGCGGCGCTTTCATCGCAGGAGGACTCGAGGGCCAGGACACGCATACTCGAAAAATTGTAGTGCATGCCGGCCGCGCGCGGCGCACGTGGTGCACGCCGCCACCGCCAACAGGCAAGGTTTTTGCCTTATCCCCCTCGCTCCTTTAGAATCCCCCGCCCCCCGAATTGCCTGAAGTCTCCGCTTCGGCCGGCCGGTCGGGCGAGATTCCCATCCCGATCAATGATTTGAGGTTTCGATGCCGAGCGTTCGCGTGCGTGAGAACGAGTACTTCGATGCCGCCCTGCGGCGTTTCAAGCGAGCCTGCGAAAAGGCCGGCATTCTCACCGAGCTGCGGCGGCGCGAGTTCTACGAAAAGCCCACGCAGGAGCGCAAGCGCAAGAAGGCCGCCGCCATCAAGCGCCACATGAAGCGCGTATCCCGCGACGGCATGCGCAGCTCCCGGTAAGGCGAAGCGCGTCGCCATGGCGCTCAGGGATCGCATCACCGAGGACATGAAGAGCGCGATGCGGGCCGGCGAGAAAGAGCGGCTCGCGGCGATCCGACTGGCGCTGGCGGCGATCAAGCAGCGCGAAGTCGATGAGCGCATCACGCTCGACGACGCTCAGGTGCTCGCGGTGCTCGAGAAGATGATCAAACAGCGCCGCGAGGCCATCACCCAGTTCCACAGCGGTGGACGCGCCGACCTGGTGGCGAAGGAGACCGCCGAGATCAACGTGCTGCAGGGCTACCTGCCCGCGCAGATGAGCGAGGCGGAGATCGAGGCGCTGATCGGTGAGGCGATCGCCGCGACCGCCGCGGCCTCGATCAAGGACATGGGCAAGGTCATGGCGGTCGTGAAACCCAAGGCCCAGGGCCGCGCCGACATGGGTGCGCTGAGCGCGCGGATCAAGCAGAGACTGGGCTGATTTTCCTCGTGGCGCGGCCATGGGTCGCGCTCACCACGGCGGTCGGCACTTGGGTCGCATCCCCCAGAACTTCATCGACGAGCTGATCGCCCGCGCCGACATCGTGGAGGTGATCGGCGCACGCGTGCAGCTGAAGAAGGCCGGGCGCGAGTACAAGGCCTGCTGCCCGTTCCACAACGAGAAGACCCCCTCCTTCTGGGTGAGCCCCGACAAGCAGTTCTATCACTGCTTCGGCTGCGGCAAGCACGGCACGGTGCTCGGCTTCCTGATGGAACACGATCACATGGCGTTTCCGGAGGCGGTCGAGGAGCTCGCCACGCGCCTCGGCCTGCAAGTCCCGCACGAGGGCGGAGTCGATGCCAGCGCGCGGCGCGCCGATGAGCCGCTGTTCGAGCTGATGGCGCGCGTCGCGCGCTTCTACGCGGAAGCGTTGGCGCGCGAGGCGCGCGCCCGCGACTACCTGGCGCAGCGCGGACTGGCGCCCGAGACCATCGCGCGCTTCGGTCTCGGCTATGCGCCCAACTCGTGGAACGAGGTGTTGCGGCGCTTCGGCGCCGCGGAGCCCGAGCGCCAGCGGCTCGCCGACGCCGGCCTGATCGTCGAGCGCGAGGGCGGGCAGATGCGCGACGGTGAGCGTCACTACGACCGCTTCCGTGACCGCATCATGTTTCCCATCCGTGATGCCCGTGGCCGCGTGATCGCCTTCGGCGGGCGCATCATCGATACGGGCGAGCCGAAATACCTCAACTCGCCCGAGACGGTGCTGTTCCACAAGGGGCGCGAGCTGTACGGCATCTACGAGACGCGGCGCGCGCGCGCGAACCTCACGCGCCTGGTGGTGGTCGAGGGCTACATGGACGTCGTGCGGCTGCATCAGTCGGGGGTCGACTACGCGCTGGCGACGCTCGGCACCGCGACCACGCCCGAGCATTTGCGGCGCATCTTTCGGCTCGTGCCCGCGGTGGTGTTCGCCTTCGACGGCGATCGCGCCGGGCGTGCCGCGGCGTGGCGCGCGCTGCAGCAGGCGCTGCCCGAGGCACGCGAAGGACGCGAGATCCGCTTCCTGTTCCTGCCGGAGGGTCAGGATCCGGACACGCTGGTGGGCGCGGAGGGCCGCGCGGCGTTCGAGGAGCGTGTGCAGGGCGCCGTGCCGCTGTCGGAGTACCTGGTGCGGGAGTTGTCGGAGCAGAGCGAGCTGGCACACGCCGACGGACGTGCGCGCTTCGCGGAGAGTGCGCGGCCGCTGTTCGCCAAGGTGCCGGAAGGTGTCTACCGCGAGTTGCTGCTCGAGCGGCTCGCCGCAGTCGTGGGCCTGCCCCCGCAGCGCCTCGAGGAGCTGTGGAGCTCGGCGCGCAAGCCGCCGGCCGCCGGTGCGACGCCGCCGGCGCGGCGCCCGAGCGCGCGCGGGGCGACCGGAGCGGGACGCGGCAGTCTGGTGCGACAGGCCATCGTGAGGCTGCTGCACTACCCGGCCATCGCGGGCGAAGTGAGCCTCGCGGAGCGCGCCGGACTGGATGCGAGCGAGGAGGCGGGCATCGGCCTGCTGCGCGAGCTGCTCGACAACCTGCGTGAGCAGCCGGCGCAGATCCCCGCCCAGGTGATCCAGCGCTGGAGCGGCCGAGAGGGCGCGGAGGCGCTGCAGAAACTCCTCGAGCGCGAGGAGGTCATTACGGATGCCGCCGCGGCGGCGGGCGAGCTGCGTGGCGCGCTGGTGAAGCTCGCCGATCTGGCGGCCGGACGGCGCCTGGAGGCTCTCGAGACCAAGAGCCGCGCGGGCAGCCTGGCGCAGCACGAACTTGAAGAATTTCAACAGCTTATAAAAAAAATGGGCCACCGCGATGTGCGCGGAGGCTAGTTTCCATTTGGTGATTTCGCCGTTGTCAAATAATATTACGCGCTTTGCCTTGGCACCCCTTGAGCCGACCCTTCCCGGGCAGCACATAGGGTGAATCCGCCGCAGCGCACCCCGACACATGACACGCAAGCACAAGCCCCACACAGCACACAAGAAGCGTCCCGCCGCCCATTCAGGCAAGCCGGTGAAATCGCCCGCCTCCGACAAGGCGGTCGCCGCGGTGGCGGGCCTGCGCGAGAAGGACCGCGCCAGGAGCGCCGCGGCCTCGAGGAAGCCCGCCGCCGGCCCCCGCCCGGCGCTGGCGCACGCCAGGATCAACGACAGCGCGCGCCCCGCGGAAGGCCGCGTTGCGCTCGGCAAGCCCGCCGACAAGCGCCCGCTCGGCATCGAGCGACGCGTTCCGGTCATGCCCGAGGACCGGCAGTCGCAGCTGAAGCTCCTGATCGCGCGCGGCAAGGAGCAGGGCTACCTGACGTACGCCCAGGTCAACGATCACCTGCCCTCGGAAATCGTCGATCCGGAGCAGATCGAAGACATCGTCAACACCATCAACGACATGGGCATCCCGGTGTTCGAGAAGGCGCCGGACACCGAGTCGCTGCTCGCCACCGAGCCCTCCGCCCCGGCGGACGAAGAGGCCATCGAGGAAGCGGCGGCCGCGCTCGCCGCGCTCGACGCCGAGCTCGGCCGCACCACCGACCCGGTGCGCATGTACATGCGCGAGATGGGGACCGTGGAGCTGCTCACGCGCGAGGGCGAGATCCGCATCGCCAAGCGCATCGAGGAGGGGCTGGATGCGGTGCGCAGCGCGCTCGCCATGTATCCGCCCACCTACGACTTCCTGCTGCGGGCCTTCGAGCCGGTGAAGGCCGGCCAGGCGCGCCTGGTGGATGTGATCGTCGGCTTCATCGATCCGAACGCGCCGGACGTCATCGCCCAGCCGCAGAACCCCACCAAGGTCGAGGTACTGGCGCCGGAGGAAAAAGGCGACGAGGAAGAGGAAGGCGACGAGGAAGCCGACGGCGAGGAAGAAGCCGTCGACACCGGCCCGGATCCCGCGGAGGCCGCGGCGCGCTTCGCCTCGATCGCGAAGGTCTACGCCCACGTGCTCGGCTCCATCGCCAAGCTCGGCGCGCGCGATCCCAAGACGCTGCGCCAGCGCAAGCGGCTGGCGGACGAGTTCATGCAGCTGCGCCTGTCGCCGCGCATGTTCGATGCGCTGATCCTCAACCTGCGCACGCACGTGGCGGAGGTTCGCCAGCTCGAGAAGGAGATCATGATCATCGCGGTGCGCGACGCCGGCATGCCGCGCAAGGACTTCATCGCTTCGTTCCCGAAGAACGAGACCAACTCGCGCTGGCTCGCGCGGCACATCAAGGGCGGCAAGAAATATTCCGCGCCGCTCGCCAGGTTCAAGGACGAGATCGAGCGGCGGCAGAAGAAGCTCGAGCAGCTCGAGGCCGGCTATCACCTCACGATCAACGACGTCAAGGAAGTCAACCGCGACGTGTCGATCGGCGAGGCCAAGGCGCGCCGCGCCAAGAAGGAAATGGTCGAGGCCAATCTGCGCCTGGTCATTTCCATCGCCAAGAAGTACACCAACCGCGGCCTGCAGTTCCTGGACCTGATCCAGGAAGGCAACATCGGCCTGATGAAGGCGGTGGACAAGTTCGAGTACCGCCGCGGCTACAAGTTCAGCACCTACGCGACCTGGTGGATCCGCCAGGCGATCACGCGCTCGATCGCGGACCAGGCGCGCACCATCCGCATCCCGGTGCACATGATCGAGACCATCAACAAGCTGAACCGCATTTCGCGCCAGATGCTGCAGGAAATGGGCCGTGAGCCCACGCCGGAGGAGCTGGCGGTGCGCATGGAGATGCCCGAAGACAAGGTGCGCAAGGTTCTCAAGATCGCCAAGGAGCCGATCTCGATGGAGACGCCCATCGGCGACGACGAGGACTCGCACCTGGGCGACTTCATCGAAGACACCTCGGTGGCCTCGCCGATCGATCAGGCCACGATGGAGTCGCTGCGCGAGACCACGCACTCGGTGCTGGCGCAGCTCACACCGCGCGAGGCGAAGGTGCTGCGCATGCGCTTCGGCATCGACATGAACACCGACCACACTCTCGAGGAAGTCGGCAAGCAGTTCGACGTCACGCGCGAGCGCATCCGTCAGATCGAGGCGAAGGCGCTGAGGAAGCTGCGCCACCCGAGCCGCAGCGAGCAGCTGCGCAGCTTCCTGATGGATGACTGAGGCGGAACCGGCCGCAGGCGGCTTTCAGACGGCCGAACAAGCGACGGCCCCCAACGGCTTGCCTCGCCAGACTGAGCGCTTCAGGTGTATCCGCTGAAAGCGCCGCAGGCGGCTTTCGGCCAGTTAACTAGATGCCGGCCTTGCCGAGGGCGTCGATGAGCTGGCGCAGCAGTTCGGCGAGCCCCGGGTGGCCGGCCTCGAAGTGCACTGCCAGGGATTCCAGCCGCGGGGCCTGCGCGGTTGCCGGAGTCAGGGTCGCCGGGTCGGTGTGCGCGCCGGAGGCGAGCGCGCGCTCGATGTCGCGCATCACCGTGCCGAGCAGCGCTCGCGCCTCGCGGTCGACCGAACCGCTCGCGCTCAGGCGTTCGTGCAGGCGCGCGAGCAGCTCCCGCAGGCTCTCCTGAGTCATCGCTTACCGATCCCTAACTCCCCTGACCGATGGACGCGTTGAGAGCCGCTGACGGAGCGGCATCGCCGCTGAGGAGGTCCTTCCAGGTGAGCTCCCGCCCCAGGCGCTTGCCCTTCTCGGTGAGCTTCAGTCCCTCTGGCGAGAGCGTGACCATAAAGGGCTTGCCATCCACGTCAATCTCGCGCTTCAGCTGCTTGTTCAGTTTGGTAGCCATTGCGTCCTCTCACGTGCAAAGCCTGCACGCTGCCGATGGTAACAGCAAACCGCCGGCATCCACCCGGCAGGTCCGCGCCGCGCCCGCCGACCCTATCTGGCCAAGCCCTCGGACTCGAGCGCCTCGATGACGTGCGGCCGCGCACCTACGCGCTCGACGTAGCCCCGCAGCTGCGGCCACTTGCCGAGGTCGATTTCGACATGGCGGGCCCAGCTGAGCACGGTGAACAGGTAGGCGTCGGCGACGGTGTACTGCGCGCCCATCAGGAAACTCTTCGATCCCAGCGCACGCTGCAGGTAGTCGAAGCGCGTCGCCAGGTTCTTGCGCGCGTACTCCTTGGCTCCCGCCGGTGCATCCTCGCGAAACAGCGGCGTGAAGCTCTTGTGCACCTCCGAGTTGACGAAGCTCAGCCATTCCATCAGGCGATAGCGTTCCATCGTGCCCGCGGCTGGCGCGAGCTTGGCCGCTGGATTGCGGTCGGCGATGTACTGCAACACCGTGACGTTTTCCGTCAATACCTCGCCGTTGTCGAGGGTGAGCGCTGGCACGTAGCCCTTGGGATTCACCTCGTTGAAGTCCAGGCCGTCGGCGGCCTTCTTGGTGTGCCGGTCCACCTTGACCAGCTCGAATTTGAGTCCGGCGTCGCGCAGAGCGATGTTCGAGGCCAGCGAACAGGCACCCGTAAGATAGTAGAGCTTCATGTCGACCTCCTTGGCAGCACAGCGACGGATATCGGCGTATCCGTAGCGGGAGGGCCATGCTAACGTTGCCGCCAGCGATGGCAAGAGGGTCGTGCCATGAGGTCGCTTTTGAACACGGCCGCGGTCGTTACTGCCGCGATCGCGCTCGGCGGCTGCCCGAACAAGCGGCGGCAGCCCGTTCCCGGCCCTCAGTCCCCCGCCGCTCACAGCATGCCGACCTCCAGCCGCGAGCGCGACGACCCTGGCCGGCGCGACGCCGGCGCCGGCGGCCATCGCGCCAGTGAGATCTCATGGTTCCAGGGGACTCTCGAGGAGGCGTTCTCGCGAACCAGCTGCCACGAGCCCCGGGTGCTGTTTCGCTATTGAGCACCGGGGCGCTGCTACAATCGCCGCGGTTGGGCCTGTAGCACAGCGGTTAGTGCAGGGGACTCATCGACAAGGTGCCTTCGCGCGGAAACGCGCGAAGTGGACGGGATGAATTCAGGGAACCCTTCGGGATGTGTGATCCCATGGCAACCCTGAGCCGAGCCGCCGGTACACCGGCGGAAGGTGCAGAGACTACCTGAGGGCTCGAGCGCCCTTGATAACAGGCTTGAGCATCCCGCACCCACACGCACGGGCCGTGCACGGGTGAAGAGATAGTCCACTCCCGGCGGAAACGCCGGGGCCAAGTGAATCCCTTGGTCGTAGGTTCGAATCCTACCGGGCCCAGTTTTTGGCAGGACGTCCGGCGACATCCCGTGAGCTGTCAAACGAGGCGGCCGCGTGATCCGGCCGAGCGGCGATGAGCGAATCATCGAAGGAAAGCCTGGCAGCCCGGGGACGCTCCAGCGCATTGGATTGCTTCAAGGCCGCAAAAGCATTCGCCTTCGAACTCATGTCTATCCAGCGACTGAAGCGTGCGGCGCGTGCGAGCATACGGACGAGCGGGACGGGATGCGCGTTGCTCGACATCGCCTTCAATGCCGAGATGTAGTCGTCGCGATATACCGTCGGAATGATGATGCGCGTGAGTCCAGCCTGGGTCAGAAACAGATTCATCGCCAGGCGTGCGGTGCGACCATTGCCGTCGGCAAATGGATGAACTTCTGCAATGACGAACATGACGAGTGCCGCGCGATTCTCGGGCGTAGCTGCACTCATGATGGTCTCATAGCCCTTCTCGAGTGTACCGACCACGAGCTCCGGGGTAACGAACACCGTGTTGCCGGCACGATTGCTCTCCGTTTTGAATTCACCCGGATTCTTCACACGGCGTGACTCGATGACCTGTCGATTCCATTCCTGAAGTTGCGCGGCAAAGGCTTTGAAGTTCTGCGGTGTGCCGGGATTCGCCTTCGATTTGAGAATCGCTTGATAGGTGCCGAGGATGTCGTGCGAATCATCCTCGCGGTATTGCAATGGACGACCTTGGACTACGATATCGTGCGCCTCTTCGAGCTCAAACTCCGTGCCTTCGATGTAGTTTGAAAAGTACGTCTCGATGAACGCCTGCAAGTCAGGGTCGGCGTGCGGATCGGCGGGCGGCACCTGGAGAGGATCCCGCTGCAGCTCGCCCGCCGACGTCTGGAACAGCGTGACGCGTGCATCGTCATAAGGTTTGCCCGATGCCCGTGCGATTGCGGCATGCGCACTCAGCCGCGCTGGTCGCGTGCCGAGCAGCGCACTGATCTTGGCGTCGAGCTGCCTGAATTCGTCTTGCAGGCCCAGCGGCTCAGCGATCGTTCGTGCATTATCACGAAGCTTGTTGATTGCATCGCTGATATCGCGACTGATGAAGGTATCGAGCCACGCCTCGACGCCCTCGGCACCCAGCGTCCGTCGTTCTGCGGGATCGCCGCGACTGGCGGTTAGATTCTCAAGCAGCGCGCGCGCCTGGCTCGAGATGAATGCATCTCCGCCGAAAGTGGGGATGCGGATGTCGGAAGCGAGCGGGCCGGGGCCCTTTGCGATTCGAAGCTTCACGCCGGGGAGGTCGAAATCGCGACGATAGGGACCGGTAAGAAAGACATTACCCGCTGCGGTCGGTCGGCGGTTCTCCAGCGCCGAGCGATGCGAAATGATGTTGCCGCGGGCAACTATGGAGCAGAGTGCGAAGAGCTCGCGGCGAACGATCGATTCCAGCGGCTGCACCAAGTCATCGGTGTAGACCCCTGCGTGAATGCGGCGCAACTGACCCTGCTCGGCGAGCCGTTGAAGGCGCCGGGCATCAGTTCTGTCGTCCCCGGCAACGACGAGAGGCATTGTCGCTATTCTCCGCACAAGTCAGCCGCGAGCGGCCGCGATGTCGCTATTTTAAGCGCAACTTGGCTTCTTTGTCGCATTTATGCGTATGAAGCGTGCCGCCGTCGCCAATAGCACCATAAGGTGCCCCTAATTTGTCGCCGATTTACACGGAACGCAGCCGAGTTGTCGTCATTCGCTACGTAACTGCAGCCCTGGCGAAAGGCGCAGGATCAGCGGTAAAAGTCGCGCTAATGTGGCTGCTGCCGGGCGCAGTTTTCGGCGGAGCATTCTCCATGTGGAACAATGTTCGAGCATTGCTCGTCGTCGCAGTGATCGCTCCGGGCAATGCGCACGCCATCGATGCGCCCGCGGACGCGCAGACCGTCTTTTCGAGGGCGACAGAGCTCGTGAACCGCGGACACTACACGGAGGCGCTTCCGCTGCTGCAGAGCCTCGCGAACCAGATGCCACAGAGCCCGGGAGTCTTCTGGAATCTGGGGCTCGCGGCGGCACAGTCGAAAGAAGCGCGCCTGGCTCTGCAGGCATACTTGCGTTACCACGAGCTGATGCCCGACGATCGGCGCGGCTTTTACAAGCTGATCCAAGCGTATCAGGCGCTTGGGCGACTCGGGGAGCGTGATCAGGTGCGCGAGCAGCTGATCGCGTATCGCAACGCCCTGCCGTCGAATGAACGTGACCAGCTGGCATTCTATGTTCGGGATCAGTTTGACGTGGCCGGTCAACACTTCATGGTCCTGGAGTATTTCGAGCCGCGCAGCCCGATGCGCCTCTACTACAAGTTCACTTCCGTGGACAGTAGTCACAGGGCGATCTACGACTACACGCTGAGCAGCGGCGATGCGGAGACGACCGTTGCCAGGCAGCTCGGGCAGATCGGGGCGGATGGCCGACTGTACGGGCTGGACAGGAACGAGGATGGCAAGAGCACGCTGTGCGGACTGATGAAGTCAGTGCCATCCTATGACGCGGTAAGGGCGCGTGTGATCGCCGCCGTGACCGATGCCGTGGAAGGCAAACCGATTCAGAAGCTCAGTCTGCAGTGACTGACGTGGGTGTGGCCGCTCGTCGTGCCGCGGCGCGCAGGGATTTAGCGCGCGCTCGTCATGCCGGTGACGATCGGAGTCAGGACTCCGGTGTCGAGGTCGAGCGTGCCGAGCACTCCGGCGGTGGCGATCGCTCCTCGGGCAGGCGGTGCGCGCCGACGGCAGGTCTTCCCCTGATCCGCTTGCGTTGTTCCTTGGGGGATGCGGGCAACGACGGCACACGCAAATTTGCGTACAGGCACCAGTGCCGTCGACGGAGTAAGATTCTCTGAAAGCGGTCAGACGCCGTGCGATGACATCGCCAGTGAGAAGCGGGTTCTTTCTACGGCGTTACGTGGCTGGAGCACTCTGCGCTCTGCTGCTCTTGTCCGGGTCGTCGTGGCCAAAATCCGCCCCCGAGGCGAAGCCTCTAACCGCAATTCTCCTCATCGCGCGAGACGACCTGCCCGATTCCAATTTCGCGGCCTCGGTTGTGCTGGTGATGAACAACCTCGGTCCCGCCCCGGTCGGCGTCATCATCAACCGGCCGATGCCGATTCCTGTCTCGCGTCTCTTTCCCGATCTCAAGCGCCTCGCGAAGGTGCGCGACAAGGTGTACTTCGGCGGACCCGTTGACTTCGGGTCCGTGTGGTTCCTGTTTCGCGCCGCCGCACCGCCCGAGCACGCGATCCAAGCCTGTGACGGAGTCTACTTGAGCGCGGACCGGCAGCTGCTGATCCAGATGCTTGGCCGCGACAATCCCGTGGACAGTCTGCGGATCTTCGTCGGCCACGCCGGCTGGGCACCGGGTCAGCTCGAGGCGGAGATCGCACGACGCGACTGGACCCTCAAGCGCGCCGAGATGGAGGCGATCTTCAGCGACAAGTCCCAGCATCCGTGGCCCTCGCCGCAGGCCCCGGAGCGCGGTACTTAGCGACCCGCGTTTCGCTCGACATCTGACGTCGGGCTACGTCGGGTCAACGACCGATGGAGGCCGCGCTGACGGTACGGTTGTCGAGGGCTTGGTGATCGACGTTGCGTTGAATTCGTGGTCTGGGCCTGAACATATCGCGGACGCAAGATTTCGTGCTGCGCGGGGACGTGGTCCAGCACGTCAACGGCGGCGCCATGATCGGCTCCGATTCAAGCGGTCAGGTAATCGGAAACGTGGTGCACGACGGTGTGCCGGGCATGGCGTTCAATGCGGGCATGAAGAGACGCAGACGTTCGATGTTTGCAGGTAACGGAGCTTCAATATGCACAACACCGCCCTGGGGATTTGCAAATTTGCTCGGACGTGGGGGCTGTCGATAGCAGGCGCGACAGCTCTCTACATTACGGCAGCAGTACCGGCGTCTACTGCCGATGAGAACGGTGCGGCGAAAGCGCTCTCTGCCACGACCCCAGGTCTAACCGCCCAGGAACTCGCGAAGCTACCCGGAGTGATATTTGCCCGCGAACTGCCAGACGTTCCTGGAAAGACCCTCGTGGTGGTGGCCTTGGAGTTCCCGCCGCGATCGAAGCAATCTGAGTTGCCGCCGAACTGTTTGGGACATCGTCACACGGGCTCTGCGTACGTCTATGTCACCAAAGGCACGATGCGTATGGGAATCGGTGGTCAGCCCGTTCAATTGGTGCACCCCGGTGAGAGTTTTTTTGAACCAGCGGGTGCACTGCACGCAGTTGACGGAAGCGCAAGCGATACGGACTCTGCGTCCGGCATAGCCATTTTGATCCTACCCGCCGGCGCACCGCTTCTCACGCTCGAAGGCAAGTGCGGAAGCCCATGAAAGCGCCCACTCTGATCGCGGTCGTTGCTGCCTCAAGTTTCATCACCTCCCCGCGGTCCATCGCATATACGCACCCAGTGCCCGAGACAATGCTCGCGGCCGCCTTCGACAGAGGCGGCGGTCCCGAGGTTCTTTCGATCCATCGAATGCCGGTGCCCAAACCTCACGCCGGCGAGGTACTCATCGCCGTATACGCCACTGGAGTCAACGTTTGGGAAGCCGCTTACCGGCGGCACCCGGGAAGCGACGCACACTTTCCCGTGGTCCTCGGCTCCGACGGATCAGGGACCGTCGCTGCCATTGGACCCGGCGTGCGCGGCTTCGAAGTGGGTAACAAGGTTTACGCGCGGAGCGGCGCCTTCTACGCCGAATATGCAACGGCGCGGGCGCAGGACGTCGCTCATATCCCGAAGGGGATCAGTCTCACCGAGGCGGGCATTCTTGCAACCAGTGGCTTATCCGCGCTTCAAGGTATTGACGATGTTCTGCAGTTAACAGCTGGTGAAACGCTGATCATTCATGGTGCAACCGGTGGCGTCGGTACCCTCGCGCTCCAATTCGCCAAGCTCCGTCACGCGAGAGTCCTCGCGACCGCATCAAGCGATGAGGGCTTAGCTCTCGTGAGTCGCTTGGGCGCCGATGCGGTCGTGAACGGCCGAACAGCGGACATCGCGGCCGCGGCCCAGCGCTTCGCGCCACATGGCGTCGACGCCGTACTGGGACTCGCCGGCGGTGATGCACTTGAGCGTTGTATCGATGCGCTTCGGAGCGATGGCCGAGGCCGAGTCGCATATATGTTTGGCATGGAACCCCTCCCTCAACCGCGGTTCGGGATCCGCATGACCCTTTACAGTTTTATTTCCGGCATCCACGAATTTGAGCGCCTGAACAAAGCGATCGAAGCGTCGAAATTTACGGTGCCGATCGCCGCGGAATATTCACTCGCCGACGCGGCGGAAGCACACAGACGTCTTGAAGCGGGGCACTTGCTCGGAAAAATCGTGTTACGTGTCCGCTAGGGATTCTCGGGCTGGTCGTTGAAGCGGGCCCGCCAGTTATCGCCGAAGCCTGCCATTCCTTGGCCGAGGCAATAGATCAATCGTTGGATGCGGTCGGCTCAGTGCCTGTTCCACTGGTTAATGCTACGTGCGCGCTCTCGTCGACCGCCACGACATCAATCACGACGATGCCAGCCTTTTGCCCTGTCTCAACATAACGGTATGCGTCCGCGATTGCTGCGAGGGCGTATTTTCGATCGATGATCGCTCTGAATTGCCCCCCCTCCATGCGGCCTTTCAAGAAGCCGATAAACCCGTTGATGCGCTCCGGCACCGGAATGACGACCCGGTTGCTCCGTGTGATCCAGGACCACATCGCGAGCACCAGGTTCTGCCCCCAAGGTCCGAGATCCGTCGTAGCAAAGACGCCGTCGGGCTTCAGCAGTTTGCGGCATCGGAAAAATGAGGTTTTTCCGACCGCATCCACCACGAAATCGAAGGTCTCGCCCATACGCGTGAAATCCTCGGCGGTGTAGTCGACGGCGCGGCCCGCACCGAGGGATTTGACGAGCTCGAGATGCCGAGTCGCAACGACCGCCGTCACCGCGGCGCCAGATGACTTCGCGAGCTGCACCATCGCCGTGCCGATGGCGCCGGACGCGCCGTAGATCAGAATTTTGTGGCCGGGCTTGAGATCGATCCTTTTCAAAACCGCGTTCGCGTAGAAAGCGCCTTCGCAGACCACCGCCTCGTCAAATCGCGCACCCGCCGGCATTGGCGCGACCACCCTCTCGGGGACGGAGACATATTCCGCTTGAGCGCCGTTGCTTCTGGACGGGCACATGCCAAAAACGCGGTCGCCTGGCTTGAATGAAAGGGTTCCAGCGCCCACCGCTTCAACCTCCCCGGCGAAATCCAAACCGAAGATCGTACGTCGCGGTCGGCGCAGCCCAGAGACGAGCCGCATGAAGAAGGGGTGGGCTCGGAGTTCGGCACAATCCGTACGGTTGACTGTCGCTGCATGGACCCGGATTAAGATCTCATCTGCTGCGGGCGTCGGTTTCGGCGCATCGAGTATCTTCACAACGTCCGGTGACCCGTAGCGTGTGATGACAGCCGCTTTCATAGGGTCCTTGTCTACAGTGTGGGCAAATCAAGAGCGAACCCGTACGCACCGAAAGCGGCCATTCGTCGGTCGACCCCCGAACGGCTTTTCAGGGTCAACATGGGCCGATCGTCAGACAACCAAGAGACGGGTACGCGGACGTTGTCGTCGACAACGTTTCATAGCCACTCCCGGCTTGAGAATGCGTCAAGCGCGGTTTGGGCAGCTGCCAATGAGTGGCCGCCACGAGTTACCGCCATCAATTGAGTGGGACTAAAAGGCGATCTCGACGAGGCGTGTAGCGATCGGCCGGATCGAGCGAAACGACAACGCGGATGGCGCGTCCGACGATGTTGCGGCGGGGCACGAATCCGAAGTAGCGAGAGTCCGCGCTGTTATCTCGATTGTCGCCCAGCATAAAGTACCTGCCGTTGGGAAGTGTCAGCGGGCCGAACAACCCCTTCGATATGCGATTCGGCAAGATCATGATGTCGTGGGCCCTACCCACGCCCGCTTCGCGCAGCACCACTGGCTTCTGTGCAGCCGTCGATGCAAGCAGCCCATGTAAATGCTTGGCGTCTCCCACGGTGTAATCCGCGGGATAGCCATTCACGATGAGGCTCTCTCCGTTCAATGCCACTGTATCGCCCGGCACCGCGATCACTCGCTTCACGAGCGACTTCCCGTCGGAGGGGGAGTCGAACACCACTATGTCACCCCGCGCCGGATCCTCACCAGCCGTCAGGTGCACCAGCGTAAAAGGAATACGCAGCCCGAAGACATGCTTGTCGACCAGGAGGCGGTCGCCCTCGAGAATCGTCGGATTCATTGATCCCGTGGGCACGGTGACCCAGTCGGCCCAGGCTGAGCGAAAGCCGAGCATCAGCAACAGAAACAACAGGGTGCCTCGGTAGTTGCGCCAAATGTCGCCGAACTTCTTCCTTTCGACCGTATCCGTCATGGCTGGCCTCGTGGATGCGGAGATTCGACCGTCCTGTGCGTGCTGCGTTCCCTAGACTTTGATTAGGCGTGACTTCGGTCCCTGATGGCGGAGCCAGGGATGGCGCCGGCCGCCGGAGAGCATGCAGCGACGCCACGGGTTCGGCTTGCGCATTGCCCGGTCCCTGCAGTAGGGAATAGCGTCGCTTGTAAGTCCAAGCCAGGAGGTCGTCATGAGTATTCGCATCGGCAGCATCGCGCCCGACTTTGAGGCGGACAGCACCCAGGGACGCATCCGTTTCCATCAATGGATCGGCAGCTCCTGGTGCGTGCTGTTCTCGCATCCGAAGGACTTCACGCCCGTCTGTACCACCGAGCTCGGCTACATGGCGCGTCTCAAGCCCGAATTCGAGCGCCGCAACTGCAAGATCGCCGCCCTGAGCGTCGACCGTGTGGAAGACCACGCGCGCTGGCTCGATGACATCAAGGCAGTGACCGGTACCGCGCCCAACTATCCGTTGATCGGCGATCCGGAGCTCAAGATCGCCAAGCTCTACGATATGCTTCCGGAAGCGGCCGGCGCCAGCTCGACCGGGCGCACGCCTGCGGACAATCAGACCGTGCGTACCGTATTCGTCATCGCGCCCGACAAGACCATCAAGGCGATGTTCAGCTATCCGATGACCACCGGGCGCAACTTCGACGAGGTGCTGCGGCTGCTCGACTCCCTCCAGCTCACCGCCCGACACAAGGTGGCGACGCCGGTGAACTGGAAGCAGGGCGAGGACGTGATCATCGCAGGCTCGGTGTCTGACGAGGAGGCGAAGAAGATCTACCCGAAGGGCTGGCGCTCGCCGAAGCCTTACGTGCGCTTCGTGTCGCCACCCTCGTGAGCGATCCGACTTGTCGCGAGCGCTGAGCGCTGCGGTCCGGCGCTGCCGGCCGAGCGTCCAGCGCGCCGCGACGGCGCCGCGGCGCCACGTGCCCGTATCATCGGCTCGGGAATCAGCATGAGCGAGCTTGCGGATTTCCCTGTCACGAGCAAGTGGCCCGCGCGGCATCCTGAGCGGATACAGCTGTATTCGCTGCCCACCCCGAATGGCGTCAAGGTCTCGGTGATGCTCGAGGAGACCGGCCTGCCTTACGAGCCCCACCTCGTCGACTTCGATAGCAACGAGCAGCGGTCGCCGGAGTTCCGCTCGCTCAATCCCTACGGCAAGATCCCGGCCATCCTCGATCCCGACGGTCCCGGCGGGCAGCCACTGCCGTTGTTCGAATCCGGTGCGATCCTGATCTATCTGGCCGATAAGAGCGGCCAGTTCCTGCCGCGGGATCCGGCCGCCCGCTACCAGAGCATTCAGTGGCTCATGTTCCAGATGGGCGGCGTCGGCCCGATGTTCGGCCAGCTCGGTTTCTTCCACAAGTTCGCCGGCAAGGACTACCAGGACAAGCGACCGCGCGAGCGCTACGTCGCGGAATCCAGGCGCCTGCTCGAGGTGCTCGAGGCGCGGCTTGCCGGGCGCACCTGGATCATGGGCGACGCCTACACCATCGCCGACATGGCCATCTTTCCCTGGGTTCGCAACCTCATCGGCTTCTACGAGGCCGGCGAGCTCGTGGGCATCGCGAGCTTCCCGCACGTCACGCGCGCCCTCGATGCGTTCCTCGCCCGTCCTGCCGTCATGAGAGGTGTTGCCATCCCCATGGCGGGCGAACCCTCATGACGGCAGGCGCCGCCGGCCAGACTTACGCAGAGCCTTGCCCCAAGACCAGCCGCACGCTGTGGGTCTTGCCGTCATCAACCAGCGTAATCCTCGCTTGCCCATCGCTCAGCGTCTTGCCGTCGCACTCGGCATGGACGATCCCATGGCTGACACTGCGAGGATTGTCGATCAGGATTTGGTAACGCGCGGTGCGATACTTGAACACGATCTCCAGGTGCGGCCAGCTCTCAGGGATGCATGGCGTCAGGAGCAAGGTTGCCCCTTGCACGCGAAATCCGAGAATCCATTCGAGGCCGGCCCGGTACATCCAGCCGGCCGAGCCGGTGTACCACGTCCAGCCGCCGCGCCCGACGTGCGGCGCTAGCGAATAGACGTCTGCGGCGACGACGTAGGGCTCCACCTTGTAGCGGTGTACGTATGCGCGCGTGGTGGTGCGGTTGATCGGATTGAGGAGCGAGAACAGCTCCGCCGCCTTGTTCCCCTGCCCGAGGATTGCGTACGCGATCACCGACCAGGTGGCGGCGTGAGTGTACTGCCCGCCGTTTTCCCGGATACCGGGTGGATAGCCCTTGATGTAGCCCGGATCGAGCGGCGTGCGGTCGAAGGGTGGCGTAAACAACAAGGCCAGACTGGCATCGCGCCGGATGAGCTCGCTCTCTACGGCGGACATGGCACGCCGGGCACGGTCCGGCTCGGACGCCCCGGCGATCACGCACCAGGATTGTGCGATGGAGTCGATGCGGCACTCGGCGCTGCCCGCCGATCCAAGCGGCGTTCCGTCGTCATAGTAGCCTCGCCGGTACCAGTCGCCGTCCCACGCCTCCTGCTCGAGCGACTTTCGCAGCGCTGCCGCGTGGGCCAGCCACCGTGTCGCGCGCGCGTGTTCCTCACGTGCTCGCGCCAGAGGCGCGAACGTCACGAGTGTTGCCTGCAGGAACCATCCGAGCCAGACGCTTTCGCCCTTGCCCCTCTCGCCCACGCGGTTCATACCGTCGTTCCAGTCGCCGGTGCCGATCAGAGGCAGACCGTGTTCTCCGATCTGCAGGCTCTGGTCGAGCGCTCGCGCGCAGTGCTCGAAGAGGGCGGCGGCGTGATCCGAGACCACCGGCTGGAAATAAGCGTCGTGCTCGTCCGGCAACAGAGCGCGGCCTTCGAGAAAGGGAACTCGCTCGTCCAGGAGCGCGAGATCCCCGGTCGCCTCGACGTAGTGGGCCGTGGCGTACGCCAGCCAGACCCGATCGTCGGAAATGCGTGTACGAACTCCGGCACCGCTCGAGCCCTCCCGGGTCTGCGGCAGCCACCAGTGCTGCACGTCGCCCTCGATGAACTGGCGTGCCGCCGCGCGCAACAGATGTTCGCGTGTCAGCGCCGGTCTCGACACGACCAGCGCCATGGCATCCTGGAGCTGGTCGCGGAAGCCGTACGCGCCGCTTGCCTGATAGAAGGCCGATCGGGCCCACATGCGGCAGACGAGCGTCTGATAGAGCAGCCAGCGATTGAGCAGGATGTCCAGGGCGCGGTCCGGTGTCTTCACCTGAACCGTGCCGAGTACCTCGTCCCAGTACTCGATCACCGCGCGCAGCACGGCATCGAGATCGGCCGATCGATAGCGTGCGAGCATGGCTTGCGCGTCCGTGGCATTCGCCGCCTCGCCCAGGAAGAAAAGGATCTCCACGGTCTCATTCGGCGCGAGCTCGAGCGCAGTTTGCAGGGCGCAGCACGGATCGAGACCGGCGCCTACGCGTCCCGACAGGGCAGTGCCCCCGGCGAGGGCGGCCGGCCGGTCGAGCGTGCCATGTCGTCCGAGAAACTCCCGTCGATCGGCGGTCCACTGCGTCTGCCGTCCGGCCAGATCCGCGAACGCCACACGCGAGCCGAACTCGGCGCTCCACGGGTTGCGCGCGAACATGGCTCCCGTGTCGGGATCGATGGCCGTCACAATGAACGGCGCGCAGGCGGGCCGCGAAGACCCGAGCACCCATTCGACATACGCCGTGACCGAGAGTCTGCGCGGACGCGGCGAGGTGTTGCGGATCTTCAGGCGCGAGATCTTGAGGGCGTCGCCCGTCGGCACGTACGCGAGCAGATCGAGCGCGATGCCGCGCGAGGCGTGCTCGAAGCGGCTGTATCCCAGTCCGTGCCGGGCCCGGTAGGACGCGCCCGGATCCTGCATCGGTGCGGCTGTCGGTCCCCACAGCTCGCCGGATTCCTCGTCGCGCAGATACAGCACCTCGCCCGGGCGATCCGTGACCGGATCGTTCGACCAGGGCGTGAGCTGATTCTCGCGACTGTTGAGCGACCATGTGAAACCGCCGCCGTCGGCCGCGACCTGGAACCCGAAGCCTGGATTGGCGATGACATTGATCCACGGAGCCGGCGTCGACTGCCCCGGACCCAGGAGAATGACGTATTCGCGCCCGTCCGCGGCGAATCCTCCGAGTCCGTTGAAGAATTCGAGCTCGCGCGACGCCGGATCGACCGCCGGCGCTTCGACAGGCGGCTCGCTCGGCGGCGGCCGCGGCGCAGGCGCGGCGTGCGAGTGCAGAGGGTCCAACTGGTCCGCCAGGCTGCCGCGCTGTCCAACCAACACCACCCGAGCAACGGCGGCAAGCCGCGCGCGCGTCTGTTCCGGGACCAGATCCATGCGCAGCAGGAATACGGCCCCGCGCGCCTCGTCTGCACCGAGCTGCGGCCTTGACTGGCTCACGCGCAGCTGCGCCTCCAGCGCGACCTGCAAGTCCTGGACATAGGAAGCCGCTCTCTCGTTCAGAATCACGAGATCGACCGGGAGCTGCTTCATCCGCCAGTATTCGTGAGCCCGCAACAGCTGTCGTGCGATGCCGATGTCTTCGACGTCATTGATACGCAACAGGACGATCGGGAGATCCCCCGAAATCCCGTGAGCCCACAGCGCCGCCCGCCCCCCGCCGCCGCGGCCTATGGTGTCGGTCGACGGACGCATCGACGCGTCGGCAAAGAGCACATGGCCCGCGAGGCGTTGAAACAGGCTTGCTTCAGCCGCATCGATGCCGAGATGTCGCAGCTGCACCTGCGCCTGAGTCCAGGCCAGCGTGGATGCGCGTACGAAGGCGTTCGGCTCGTGATGCTTGTCCACCAGGTCCAGCGCGTTCTCGCGGGACGATGCGCTAGCCGTCCAGAATGCGACGTGCACAGTCGCGCCCGCCGGCACCCGGACACGTTGCCGCAGCACGAACACCGGGTCGAGGACCGTGCCGACCGTATTGGACAAACGCCGGCCATCCAAAACCGCGACCGGCCTCCTGATCCCGCGCCCCCGGCCGAGAAACCGGGCTCTGTCGGTCTCGATCTCCGGCTTGCCGAGCGTCTCGCCTTCGACGACTGCATGATGGGCCGCCCAGATCTCCGGCTCGGCGGGCGAGCGCCGCCGCCGGGTTGCCAGGATGGCGCCCTGCTTGGCGACATATTCGGTTTGCACGAAGAGCTTCGAGAACGCCGGATGCGCCGCGTCGGCTGCGGGGAGCGCGAGCGCCAGCTCGCAATAGGACGTGATCTCGATGTCGCGCACGCGGTTGCCGCCATTCGCGATCGATACGCGACGAACCTCGGCGTCATCCTCCGGCGAAACGACGATCTCCAGGGTCGTCGCGATCATTGCATCACGGCGTACGAATTCCGCACGATCCTCGGCGAAGGTCACCTGGTAGCTGTCGGGCTCGATGCCGCTCGGCTGATAGCTCGCGGACCACACGGCGCCGCTCTCGATGTCGCGCAGGAAGAAATAGCTGCCGCTATCGTCGCGCGTGGAGTCTTCGCGCCAGCGGGTTACGTCGAGAGCGCGCCAGCGGCTGTAGCCCGAGCCTGCATCCGTGAGCATCACCGAGTAGCGGCCGTTCGAGAGCAGATGCGCCTGCGGCGTGGCTGTGTGCGGCGTGAGCAGACGGCGCACCTCCGGGAATTGCACGATCCGCGCCGCCGTCGTGACTTCCTCGGCCCGCGGATGCGCCACCGAGACATCGCGCGGCGTGCGCTCCTGCAACAGAAGCTCGGTCGCCTGGATGCTCGGCTCCGAGTGGAACCGCTCGCGCATCCTTCCATCGAGGAGCACATTGGCGAGAGCCACCACCGTCATGCCCGCGTGATGGGCCATGAACGCGCGCACGGTCGCAACCCGCGAGCCTTCTGGAAGGCGGCTGCGCGTGTAGTCGAGCGCCTCATAGAACCCGTAGCGTCCGCGCGCGCCGCACAGGGTGAGCTGCTCGAGATTGCGCACCGCGCGTCGCGGATCGACCATCGCCGCGAGTGCCGTAGCGTACGGCGCTATCACTGCGTTTTCACTCAAGCCGCGCTTGAGCCCGAGGCCGGGCACGCCGAAGTTCGAATACTGGTAGGTGAGCTCGAGGTCGCGCACGTTGTAGGCGGACTCCGAAATGCCCCACGGGATGCCGAGCTCGGCGCCGTAGCTGATCTGGCGCCGGACGATCAGGCGGCTGGTCTGTTCCAGAAGACTTCCGGCCGGTGCACGCATGACGAGCGACGGCATCAGGTACTCGAACATCGAGCCCGACCAGGAAATGAGCGCCGCCCCGTGTCCGACCGGAGTGACCGCGCGCCCGAGGCGAAACCAATGCCGCGCCGGCACGTCGCTCTTGGCGATCGCCACGAAGCTCGCCAGGCGCGCCTCGGAAGCCAGCAGGTCATAACAGCTCGGGTCCAGAGCGCCCTCGGCAGTGCGGTAGCCGACGGAGAGAAGCCGGCGCTCTGCATCGAGCAGGAAACCGAACTGCATCGCCTCGGCCATGGCGCGCGCCGTCAACTCGATGTTTGCCAGGCGCCGCTTCAGGCTGCGGGCTTGCTCGTCGGTCTGCGCGACATCGCGGCGCCAACTCTCGATCGAGCCTTGCGTCGCCTCCGCCCAGAAGAGTATGTCGGCGCCCGCGTCGGCGCTGAGTTCGCCGGCCAGCACTCGCGCGATGTCGACCAGGGTCGCGGCGTGCGCTGCGCTGTGCGCGAGTCGCGCCGCGAGCTGCCCGGACACGGCCGTGCCGTTGCCCAGCGCGGACGCGAGGACATCGAGGGCGTCTTCGACCTGACGATGCGTGATCGCCTGGGTTCGCTGGTCGGCGGGCAGCTCCCGCAGGGCCTCGCGCGCGAGAGTCAGGGCATCGTCGATACCGGCAAACGGCTCGCGAAGTGACAGAGGCGCGTCGATCCATTCGCGACAGGCGTTCGCCAGGGCGAGCAGATGCGCCGCCAGATTGCCGCTGTCCACGGAAGAGACGTAGCGCGGGTCGAGGGGACGAAGATCACGCGTGTCGTACCAGTTGTAGAAATGACCGCGAAAGCGCTGCAGGCTGCTCATCGTCGCGAGCGTCGCTTCCAGTCGCTCGACGGTCTGCAGCGTGCCGGCCCAGCCGAAGTCGCGGGCGCTGACCGCCGACAGCAGGTACAGGCCGAGATTGGTGGGAGAGGTGCGATGGGCCAGAACCGGCCGCGGGTCCTCCTGGAAGTTGTCCGGCGGCAGCATGTGGTCGTCCGCAGTAACGAACGTCTCGAAGTAGCGCCAGGTGCGCCGCGCGACCAATCTCAAGGCGCGGGCATCCGGGTTGCTGAGCGTCAGGCGACCCTCGACGAGCGGAGAGCGGCTGATCCAAACGGCAACGGCGGGAGATGCGATCCACAGGATCACGAACGGCGCCGCCACCCACCAGGCATCGGGCCGCAGCCACTCCACGAGGACGGCGGCGGCGACGGCGATCGCAACGCCGCCACTCATGCGCCGATAGGCGCCGCCGAGGTCGAGCCGCGAGCTGAGGTTCGCCTGGGCTGCAGTGACCCACTGCAACAGATTGCGCCGTGTCACGAGCAGACGAACCAGTGTTCGGCCGATGGCATCGACCATCAGCCACGCCTGGTGTGCAAGCAGGACAATCAGCAGGGCAAACTGCGAAGCTGCAAGCGCGGCATCCTTGCCGAGGGCGCGCAGGTGGCTGCGGGCGTTGATGCCGGCGCGGCGCGGCACGATCGCTGCGAGCACCGGCAGCAGGGTCGGCAGGGCGATCGTCGACACGACAAAAGCCGTCCAGATGAGGGCGGCGTGTCGCGGCAGCAGCCACCCCGCCAGCAACGCGACCGCGCTTGCCGGCGGGGACGACGTGCGCCGCAGGTTATCCAACATCTTCCACCGGCCGATCAGCGGCAGCGTGCCGCGGCCGCCGGCGACGTCATCGCGCCTGCCGAGGATCCACGGCAGCAATTGCCAGTCGCCGCGCGCCCAGCGATGTTGGCGCGCGGCAGCTACGTCGTATCGCGACGGAAACTCCTCAACGACCTCGACGTCGGAAACAAGACCGGCGCGCGCAAATATCCCTTCGAACAGATCGTGGCTGAGCAGCGTGTCCTCGGGTACACGGCCGGCCAGCGCGGCGTCGAAGGCGTCGATGTCATAGATGCCCTTGCCGGCATACGAACCCTCACTGAACAGATCCTGGTAGACGTCGGACACTGCGGCTGAGTACGGATCGATGCCACTCGCGCTCGAAAAGACGCGCTGAAACAGCGACCCCTCGCGACCGACCGGCAGCGACGGCGCAACCCGCGGCTGCAGAACGGCGTATCCCTCGCGGACATCGCCGCTTGCGGCGTCGAACCTCGGCTGGTTCAGCGGGTGGGCCATCTTGCCGACCAGCCGCAGCGCCGTTTCTCGCGGCAACCGGGTGTCGGCATCCAACGTGATGACATAGCGCACGTCGGGCGGAACGGCAGGCGGTCGCCCCCCTGGATGCAGGAAGGTCGTGTCGGTCGCGCCGCGCAGCAGCTGGTTCAATTCCTGGAGCTTGCCGCGCTTGCGTTCCCATCCCATCCACCGTTTCTGCCCGTCGCTCCAGACCCGGCGACGATGCAGCAGCAGGAAGCGATCGCCTGCAGCGCCCGTGCCGTGAAGACGGTTCAGGCGCTCGATGCCTGCCACCGCAATGTCGAGCAGCGCCGCGTCCCCCGCGGCGTTCTCGCTGGGGGCGTCTGTCCAGTCCGAAAGCAGCGCGAAGTAGAGCTCGCCTTCGGGCGACGCCAGGTAGTGAACCTCGAGGCTCTCGAGCTGCGCTTCCAGCGCCGCGCGCGTCGTGAGAAGTGTGGGCACGACTACCATCGTCCGCAGACTTGACGGGACGCCGCCGCGCAGCGCAAGACCCGGCAGGGTCGTTGCGCCGAACCTCATCATGGCGGCCCGATTCACCAGCGCGACGGCCGCATCGATCGACGGGATGAGGCCGAGCAGCGCGAGTACAGCGAGGCGCAGGCCGGCGATTCCCCCGGCGTGCAGCGCCAGCAACGGCACCGACAGCACGACCGCGGTGATCAGCGCGATGGCGCCGATATAGCTGCCGACGCCAGGCGCTGCGTTGAATCGGCCGGAGTTACTCCATAGCGAGGCCCGATAGCCGACCGTGGCTGCGAAGGCGCGTCGCCCGGCAGCGATGAGGTAGTAACCCGGATCGAGCTCGCGGCCTGCGACGGCCTTGCCGGCAGCCGACAGCGCTGCTTGGGCAATCTCCAGCTCCGTCCGATTGGAGCCTCGCGCCAGCTGCTCGATCGCCCGCCGGTAAAGGTCCCGGGAGGGGAAGTCCATCGCCCCGAAGTCGCTGCCCGCACGCAGCGCTTCATCGACGAGGCTGACGCTCTCGAAGAACTCCCGCCAATCCACATCCGAGAGCAGCCGCATGCTGGTGATGATGTTGCGTACGGTCACGTTCGAGGCGCCCTGGCGCTGATGCTCGTCGTGCACGATCGCTTCGGACGTTGTTCCTTGCGCCGTCAGCCGCTCCTGCAGCCATCGCAGAGCCGGGGTTGCTCGCGGATCCTGATCCCGCAGCCGGTGGATGAGCTGGACTACGAAGGCGGGCGCAAGCGCGGCGTGGCGTGCATGGCTGCGAATCAGGGCATCGGGCTCCGCCGGATACCCGTCGACCCCCAGTAGCCGGTCCGCCACGGCATCCGCTTCCTGGCGTGCGGCACGACTGCTTACGATGCGTGTCGCGGCACGGCGCAGATTCTCGACCAGCACGATCCGCAGCGTGATCGCGACCGCCCACAGCTCACCGATGGTCAGCGGCTGAACGCGCTGATAGGCGCGCACGAACTGGCGCAGCGTTTCCGGATCGAAACGGCTGTCGGTATGGGCAACAAAAGCCCAGGCCAGGCCGAACACGCGCGGATAGCCATTGAAGGGCCCGCTGGCAAGCTTGGGCAGCAGCCGATAGAAAGCCGGCGGGAGGTCCTGGCGCACCTCGCGGATCTGATCTTCGACGAGGTGGTAGTTATCGATCAGCCATTCGGCAGCGGGGGTGATCGCGCGGCCGTCGGCCACCGCCGCGACGATGGCGCGATATGCCGCGAGCAGGGCCGACTCATTGTCCCTGAGCCGCACGCTGAGAGAGCGGCGGGCCGTTCGGCGCCGGGTGACCTGCTGTGCGGCCGCGAGGCTTGCCGCGTGCTGCTCGAGACGCTCGATGCTGAAGAGCTCTGCGCGCAGCAGCTCGCCATTGTCCCAGGGCGAATCGGCCGAACCCCACCCCAGGACGCGAGGCACGAGCGAACTCAATTTGATCGCGCGTCGACTCGAAGGCATGCCGCGTGCCGGATCACCTCTGCGTCGCGGCTCGCGTCTGCGCTTTCGCCCCAGACTCGTTCCACCTTGTCCGTCAAGCGCTTTCAAGTCGTGGTAGCCATGTCGTCAGGAATGATCCTCTCTTTATGCGATACTGTGTGAAGTCCGGCCGCACGGTCCGGGTCGTGCCAAGACAGCGGCGCCGCTCAGACGGCCCGGTAAGCCTTCACCCCTGTCTGCCACAGCAGGAACGCATAGGTATCGGCTGCCTCGCGGTCCTGCTGCGCGCGGGTGGAGCCGACGCCGTGGCCGGCGTCGAAGTCGACGCGCAGCAGGATGGGCTTGCGTGAGCTGCTCGCCGCCTGCAGCCGCGCGGTCATCTTCGCCACGTGAAAGGGGCCGACTCTGGGATCGGTCACGCCGGTCGTGAGCAGCACGGCGGGGTATGCCACCCCGTCCTTCACGTGCTGATAGCTGTCGATCTCCTTGAGCGCGCGATAGCCCGCTGCCTCGGAGATCGCGCCCCACTCGGGCTCCTCGCCGTAGCCGTTCTGCTCGGCGACGTAGCGCAGTGGATTAGACCAGCCGACGCCGTCGATCACCGCGGCGAACAGCTCCGGGCGTTCCGTCATGGCGCGCCCCACGGTGATGCCGCCCGCCGAGCGGCCGCCGATGGCGAGACGGGCCCGCGACGTGTACTTCCTCGCGCACAGCTCCTCACACACATCGATCAGGTCGCGCCAGGTGTTGGGCTTGTTCGCCAGCTGCCCCGCCTTGTGCCAGTCGCGGCCGTATTCGCCACCGCCGCGCACGTTGGCGTAGCCGACGATGAAACCCGCGTCGATCAGCGCCAGCGTCCGTCCCGCGAACGCCGGCGTATAGGCGCTGATACCATAGGAACCGTAGGCCGAAATCCACGCCGGCGTGTTGCCGTCGCGCTTCAGTCCCTTCCTGTAGATGAGCGAGCAGGGAATCGGCGTACCGTCCCGGGCCTTGACCATGAAGCGCGTCGTCTCGTAAGGACTGACGTCGATCGGCGGTTTGGGAGTCAGTCCCGTGGGCGTGACCCGGCCGCGCGCGTCGACGCTCCAGATATCCGCCGCGGTGAGCCAGCCGGTGAAGGAGAACAGCGCACCGTCCTCGCTCGCCGTCACCGCCAGCGCCGCGAGCGTGCCGTCGAAGGGCAGCGTGATGTCCACGACCTGAGCGTCCCGCGTCAGACGCCGCAGCTTGCCCAAGCCCCCATCGATCATATGAAGGTACAGGCCGTCCCGGGCGCGTCCAATGCCGTGGATGACCATGCTTGCTTCGGGGACCACCTCGGTCGCGCTCGCGACCGAGGGCGCGCTGGTTGCCGTCCTGAGGATGCGGCCGCGCGGATGGCCTTTGTTGGCCAGCAGATAGAGCGTGTCGCCATCGATCGCGGTGTCGGTGATCTCGTCCTCGAAGCCCGCCACCGCCGTCCACTGCGCCCGGTTGGCCGCTGCATCGGCGACCGGAGCGATGAAGACGCGCGTTTCCTCGCGCACGTCGGCGAGCAGCAACAGCGCATGGCGCGAGCCCTCGTGCACCACCACGTAGGGCATCTGGATGCGCTCGTACTGCACCCGGGGGTCCAGCCCGCGTTTCATCAGGATCGGGTCCGACTCAGGGTCGGCGCCCAGTTTGTGAAAGCGCGCCTGGCTGTCGAGGTAGCGCTCGGGCGTGTCGACGGCGCCCGTCAGCTGGTTGTAGAAAAACCCGCTTCCGTCGGCGAGCCACTGCGGGTTGGCGTCCTCGGTGTTGGCGATGCGCTCGGGCAGCTCGCGTCCGTCGGCCACGGCGATAACGTGCAGGATCGAGTCCTCGCTGCCGTCCTTCGAGACGCCGTAAACGACGTGCGAACCGTCGGGGGATGCCCGCCACCAGTCCAGCGACAGGTGACTGGTCGCGTTGCTGAGCAGCGTCGGGTCGATCAGCACGCGGCTGGCGCCGCCGTCCTCCCGCACGAACAGCTTGAAGTTGTCGGCGCCTGCAGGGCGCTGCTGGTAGAAGAGCCTGCCGCCCGCGCGCTGCACGAGCAGCGTCGCCGCCGCGTCGCCCGACAGCTGCTGGATGCGCTGCAGGAGCCGGTCGCGACCAGGGATGGTGTTGAGCACCGCGCGCGTGTGCTCATTCTGACCCCTGAGAAACGGCAGCCAGTCCGGGTCCTTGTCGTTCTCCATCCAGCGGTAGGGGTCGCTGAGGGTCTCCCCGAAATAGGTGTCCTTGACCACCGCGACCCGCGCCACCGGCGCGGGCGGGATGGACGCGGCGGCGGCCGCGCGGCGGCGCGTCAGCCATGCCGCGAAGACCCCTCCGGCAGCGGCGAACAGCTCGCGACGATTGATCCAGCTCATCATCCAAGCTCCAGTGACCGTGGGGCTAGGGCGCGTCCGGCAGCCAGTGCACCTGGTGCTGCATCTGCCCGGCGAGGTCGTCGAGATCACCCGCGCCGCGCGCCAGCAGCGCGATGCTGCCATGCTCTGCGGGCACGATGATGCCGGTCATCCCCGCCTCGTGGAAGGTGCGGCGCGCGCGCACCTGCTCGTGGCGCAGGATGAGCACCGTGACCGGGCCGCGCGCGGTCTGTATCACCAGGTGCGGCACGTAATGCCCGCGCAGCCAGCAGCTCTGCGCGTACCTGATCCTGTCCGAGGTGACGTCGAGTGCGACGCCGGCGCCGCGCAACGCCTGGGCTATGCCCTGGGCGCTGACGTGCTGCGTGGCGAGCCAGCTCCGCGGTTCTTCCTGGACGTGCGCCACCACTTCGTGGGCGAGCGTGTCGCTCGGCCGCAGCAGCCACACCGCGCACACGGCAAGGCTTGCGAGTACGACGCTCGCAGCCAGCGCCCACTGGCGCCAGGCCGGTGGCGGCCCCGCGGAGCGCAGCCGCGCGATGTCGGGCGGCCGCTCGAGTGCGCGGCGGATATCGGCATCGAGCGAGCGCATCTCGTCGCGGAACCTGGCGCAGCCCGCGCACGTCGCCAGGTGCTCCTCGAGCGCGGGCGTCGTGGCGCCCGGATCCGCACCGATGAGCAGCCGTGCCTCGTCGCAGCTCACGGCAGGCTCTCCGGGGCGGGGGCGTCGGGGACGGCCGTCAGGCCGCAAATGACACGCAGCTTATTGCGTGCGCGGAACAGTCGCGTCAGCACCGCGGTGGCGGACAGCGCCAGCTCACGGGCGATCTCCTCGGTGGAAAAACCGCCCACCACCTGCAGGATGAGAGGCTCGCGATATTGAATGGGCAATCTCATGATCGCATCGCGCAGCGCAAACAGCTCGCCGCCGGGTTCCGGGAACCCGGGGCTCGCCTGGGTCTCGAGCGCTTCCTCCAGGCTCACCAGCTCGAGGCGCTTGCGCTCGTAGAGCCGGGCGTGCTCGCGCCGCACGATGGTCAGCAGCCAGGGACGCGCCGCGCCTGGATCCTTCAGCGCGTCCCGGGATCGCCACGCGCGCAGCAGCGCCTCCTGCACGATATCCTCCGCAATCGAGCGGTCGCGAGCCAGCCAGTGGGCAAAGCGCAGCAGCTCCGGACGCATCGATTCGAGCAGTCGCGTGATGGGCGCGTCCGCTGCGGGCACGCCTCCGCCGATTGAGGAGACCGGGGATCCAGGCTCAGAATTGCGCATGAGTGCTGCAGTACCTGAAGACTGAAGATTATACGCACGCACCTCGACGGCTCCGGCAATATCGCGCCAGACCGCCCGGTCCTCTCGCCCAACTGTTACCGAACTCGAGACAGGAGCACCCGTGAAGGCACTCGTTCAATGGCTGATCGATTGGCCCCGGCAGGTCGCCGGGCATCTGGGCTGGCTGGCTCCCTTGTTCGCCCGCGTCACGGTCGGCTGGGTATTTCTGTGGAGCGGCTGGGGCAAGCTCACCACCCTGCCGCAGGTGACCGAGAATTTCATCGGCTGGGGAATCCCCTTACCGCACCTGCTGGCGCCATTCGTGTCGGGAGTTGAATTCTTCGGCGGACTGTTCCTGCTGCTGGGCCTGCTGACGCGCATTTCGGCGGGCGGCCTCGCCGTCACCATGATCGTCGCGATCCGCTCGGCGAAATGGGCCGAAGTGGATTCGCTCGAGACGCTGCTCGGGTTCGATGAATTCGAGTACCTGGCGCTGTTCCTGTGGCTGGCCATCGCCGGCCCGGGCGCGCTGTCGGTCGATCACTGGCTGCAGCATCGCTTCGGCCACGGCACCGACACCCGCGCCGCGGCTGACCATGCCGCCGCGTGACAAATCGCCCCACGCCCCGGTCTTCTGTCTAACCGGGCCTCACCCGGCCAGATCTTCACAGCACGAGGAATGCACAATGCAATTGAAAAACAGCTCCGGCCTGGCCGTCGCGACCGCCGCCGCCATGCTCTTCGGCACCGGCCTGATCAGCACCGCCGTGGCGGGTACCGAGACCAAGACCCAGTGCGCCGGCGTGAACGCCTGCAAAGGTCAGTCGGCCTGCAAGAGCGCCAACAACGCCTGCAAAGGCCAGAACTCCTGCAAGGGCCAGGGCTTCCTGGAAATGAGCAAGAAGGAGTGCGCGGCGGCGAAAGAGAAGATGAAGAGCGACAGCAAGTAACGACCCCCTACCGCGCGCCGGCGCGCTCCCGGCGCGCGGTTCGCCCGGTGCAGCGGCCATCGCCGGCCGTTGCGCCGGGTTTTTGATGAGATGCCTGACAGGAGTCGTGGCCGCAGCTGCGATCGCGCGGCCCGCGGGCCTGTGACAGGCTGCGGGCCACGGGTGCGACGGCACGAAGCACGGGAGCGCGCATGAGGATCGCGGAAAAACCGTGGTGGCAGTATCGCTGGTATCTGCGACCGTTCTTCTGGAACCAGAGACGCAAGTACGGCCAGGTGTTGAAATCCGCGCTGCTGTGGGGGCGCTCGCCGCGGGTATTTCTCGGCGTGGCGTGGCTCTACGGCGCGCTCGAGCGCAAGGCTTCGCCGCTCGAGCCGGCCCTGCGCTCGCTCTTGTCGCTGCGCGTCGCGCAGCTCAACGCGTGCCGGTTCTGCGTGGACATCAACTCGGCATTGCTGGACTCGCGGGCAGGCTCGAAGTCCCGGAGCGAGGCACTGGAGCGGTGGCGTGACAGCAGTGTGTTCAGCGAACGCGAGCGGGCCGCGCTCGGCTACGCCGAGGTCATGAGCCGCGGGGAGTTCCCGCTGGGCGAGGAGCTCACGCGGCGCCTGCACGGCTGCTTCGACGATGACGCCATCGTCGAGCTCACCGCACTGATCGCCTTTCAGATCCTCTCGAGCCGATTCAACAGCGCGCTCGAGGTGCCGTCACAGGGTTTTTCCCGCTAGGATGACCCTGATGCGAAGCGATGCAAATGGACCGGTCCATGAGAGTTCCCCGCGTTGGTGAATCCCGGACCAGTCTGCGCCTGATTCAATCTGGCGTACGCCGTCGGACCCTCTACGGTCATCGAGCGATCGGAAAAGCAGTCATTGAAGTCTAAAAGTTCTAATTTCCCACCCGGGGAACGGCTTCGAGGATGATTTTGATCGCCTTCCTCAGCGCATCCTTGCCAGCGTCCACCCCCTTGTAATGCCCAAGCCGTACGATAGCAAGTTGGTATGGTGGGACGATCAGCACGTATTGACCGCCAGCACCGTCCATGTAGAACGAATCCCGGGGTGCGGGAAAGGTGGCCTCGCCATTGATCCAGAAAAATCCGCCATAGATTGGACGCTTGTCCGCCGCCCACGCTGGCGCGATCGTGCTTACAAACTTCACATAGCCTTCGGGCAGAATGCGCTCGCCGTTCCAAACCCCATCCTGCAAGTAAAGGTTGCCGAGGCGCGCCCAGTCGCGGGCCGAGCCTTGCTCATACCCTTGCGTGAGGAAATTCCCATACGGGTCGGTATCAAGAACCATCGTGCGTATGCCAATCTTGTCGAACAGTGCGCGCTGCGGAAAAGAGTGATAGTCCTCATGGCGTTTTTCGACGGCGAGGCGAATGAGGTAGTTCATGAGAACCGGGTCGGTATTCCGATAGCGGCCCACGGTGTTCGGCGGCCACTGGAGAGGACGCGTCGCAGCGTACTTGAACGAATCAATGCTGCCGGTGTACAGATAATAGTGATCCGGGTACGGACCGCTCTTGTCAAAGTCCGGATCCAGTGGCGCGCGGATCCGCAGACCGCTCGACATATGTAGGATATCTGCGATCCGGATCTTCGCGCGTGGATCGCCAGGGGATTGCCATTCGGGAATCGGCGCCGGCTGCCATAGATCGTACGCGCCCTGTTTGATGAGGACGCCCATTAACGTGGCGGTCACGCTCTTACCCATTGACCAGCTCTCGAGCGGCGTCGTAGACGTGATGTCCTTACCGTAGCGTTCTGCGATGATTCGTCCTTTGTATGTGACCAGGAACGCCGCTGTCATGCCCCGAGGATCGAAGGCTGCTTCCATCGCCTGTTGAATCAGTGCCCGGTTGATTTCTGGCGGAAACCCACCTGGAGGCGGCAAGTCACCCATCGGCCACTGTTGCATTTTCGCGTCCGGCAGAGTGCTCTTCACGATTGACGGCTTGAAGAAAACGTCGGTCTTGCCGATCGGCAGAGTCACGCACCCCTGGCTGCTAACTTGTTTTGCAATACGTACTATGCCGTTCGGCAGCCTGACCTCCACCGTGCGTTTCTGGCGGTCGATCTTCGGGACCCCAAGCTTTGCGCGTACCTCGTAGGGCGCGGTGAAGTAGCCCACGTTTTCGGCGGCGAATGCGGGATCAAGGCCCGTGATGAACACCGACGAGCACATGATCTTCGCGTACCCAGCTGCGTAATGTTCCAGCGGATCGCCGGGAGGCGGCACGTACGGGGTGTTCAATTCAAAGGACTTGGCGCGTTCAATGAGTTCTTTGCGCGCGCCGTCCTGACTCATGGCAATGGGTGAAGTCACAAACAACGTCGCCGAAAGAAGAACTGCTTGGAAGGTCGTCATATCGCGCTCTACATGGCCATTTTTGTAGGGGTGTATTTTTCAGGGGCAACAGGAGACTGGCAATCCCGATCTCCACTGCATCCAATTGCGCGAACGCTAGCCGGAACGTCTTGCTAAAGCAACCAACTGCGAATGACTGCAAAACAGCAGTCCTGCCAGCGCACTCGTGCGCCCGCTGGTGGCCCTTACACTTCCGTCTGTTCGGCCAGCTCGAGTGCGTCATCGACCTCGATGCCGAGGTATCGAACGGTACTCTCGAGCTTCGAATGACCGAGGAGGAGCTGCACTGCACGCAGATTCTTCGTGCGGCGATAGATCAACGAGGCTTTCGTGCGTCGCGGTGTATGGGTTCCATACGCGGCGGGGTTGAGGCCGATCTCCCTTACCCACCCGCGGACGATTCGCGCGTACTGCCGGGTCGACAGATGCGGAGAGGCATGCAGGCGGCTCGGAAACAGGTAGTCCTCCGGGCGCCGGCACGAAGACCGGAGCCACGCCGCGAGGGATTCGCGTGTTTGCTCGGTGACTTCGAACTGCACCGGGCTCTGGGTCTTCTGCTGCATGACGATCGCGCGGGCAGCGATGTGCTCGCCGTGGGTGACGTCGCGTACCCGGAGCTTCACGAGATCGCATGAGCGGAGCTTGCTATCGACCGCGAGGTTAAACAGAGCGAGCTCGCGCGTCCGCCCCCCGAGCTGGAGGCGAATGCGGATTGCCCAAATCTCCTTGAGGCGTAGCGGTGCCTTCTGACCGACGAGCTTGCCCTTGTTCCAAGGTTCTCGGTGCCCTCTGCATTCGGTGATTGGCTGTTCCATGACCATCTCCCCTGAAGGTTTCGACCACAGGGATATTTGCCGGTGGGCCATAAAAAGACTATATTTAGTCCGTTAACATCATCCGGAGCTTCAATGCGGTACTCGAGGCAAATCAAGCCCATCAGCTACTTGAAGGCACATGCTGCCGACGTCCTCCAAGAGCTCAAAGAACAGCGCAAGCCCCTGATCATCACCCAGAATGGCGAAGCGAAGGCCGTGCTTCAAGACGTGGCCTCATATGAAGAGACTCAAGAGATGCTTGCGCTGCTGAAGATTCTTGCACTCGGCAGCCAGCAGTTCGAAAAAGGTGAGGTAACGTCAGTCAGCGAAGTTGTGAAGCGCCTGCGCTCCAAGGCGACCGCAGCCTGATGACCTACGAGGTCGTATTGACGAAAGACGCGGGGCGTGACCTAGAGGACATTTATCGCTACATCGCGGAGTACGATTCGCCAGTCAAAGCTGACCAAGTCCTGGACCGAATCCTTCAGGCGACTGAGGCTCTCAGAACGCTACCCGATCGGGGCTCTTGCCCGAACGAGCTTCGCTCCCTTGGAATTTCCGAATATCGCCAGCTCTTCTTCAAGCCCTATCGACTGATCTATAGGGTGCACGCGCAGCTGGTTGTCATCTACGTCGTCGCGGACGGCCGTCGTGATATGCAGTCATTGCTCATGCGCAGGCTGCTAGGCTCTTAATGACCGAGGCTGTGTGAAAACGCGCGTGCCCCATTTTCGGGCGTTATTTTCAGCCACGTAGATGCAATTTCAGGCGACTGATCACATCGAATTTGCTTGTTAGTGGTCCTACGCGGCGAGCGAAATG
>Ga0209577_10000071_pt1 | contig 89947 bp, 77 predicted proteins | sample GraSoiAngelo_109_FD_185874 | JGI IMG/M metagenome (GOLD analysis project Ga0209577, IMG submission 185874) | Grasslands soil microbial communities from the Angelo Coastal Reserve, California, USA - 14_0903_12_20cm (SPAdes) (version 2) | ecosystem: Environmental > Terrestrial > Soil > Grasslands... | reverse complement strand
CATCTTCCCCTCTCTCGAGGTGAAGGACCCGCAGGGCCGCTGGCGCCGGGTCGCCGAGGTGGGCTTCCCGTCAGGCAAGAGCAAGACCGTCGTCGTGGATCTCACGGGGAAATTTCTCAGCGCCGACCATCGTGTGCGCCTGCGCACCAACATGGAGATCTACTGGGACCAGGCATTCGTCGCGACCGGACGAGCCGGCAGCCCGGCGGCGATCACCACGCTCGAGCCCGCGGGGGCCGACGTCCACTACCGAGGGTTCTCGCGGCTGTACCGGAAGGGGGGACGGTACGGACCGGAGTGGCCCGCGTACGGCGAAGTGTCGCGAGAGTCGCCCTGGGAGCCGATCGTGGGCCGGTATACGCGCTACGGCGACGTGCTGCCCCTCGTGCGGGCGCCGGACGACATGTACGTCGTGTTTGCGCCCGGGGACGAAGTCACGCTGACGTTCGACGCCAACGCCGCCCCACCGTTACGCCCGGGGTGGACACGCGACTTCCTGCTGTACACGGACGCCTGGCTCAAGGACTCCGATCGCAACACCGCGGCGGGGAACACCGTCGCGCCCCTGCCGTTCCACGGTATGTCGCGCTATCCCTACGGCGCGGACGAGGCGTACCCCAAGGACGCGGCGCACGAGCGTTATCTGCAGACCTATAACACACGTGGCGTGGTACGGACCTACAGGAGATAACCGCGCCTCATGAGGTTGCGCCCCGAGGCCGCGTAGCCATCCGGACCGGGCAGATGGAAGCTGAGCGAATCGGCGAGCCGGTCGTAGATGTTGAACAACACGCAGACGTGGATCGCGTCCTCCACGGCTTCATCCGTCACGCCGGCAGCCCGGAGTGGTTTCACGTCCGCGGGCCCCACTTCCGTGGGAGCGAGCGTGAGCTTTTCGAGGAAGCCGAGCGTGGCACGCAGCTTCGGGTCGAGCGGTGCCGTACGCCAGTCTGCCAGCACCGCCTCGACCAGCTTGTCGCCCTTCCCTTCGTGCTTCAGGGCCAGCGACGCGACCGCGCCGTGAGCACCGGTTCAGAAGAGACATTGGTTCAGGCGCGAGGTGAACGCGGCAAACAGCTCCCGCTCGCCCACGCTCCACGCCGAGGGCCCGCGCATCACCGCTTGCGTCCAGTCGCACATCGGGCGGCCGAAGAATTCCGGCCGGTAGAAGAGCGTCTTTACGACGTCGGGAACGCGACGCATGCTCACCACGCGGATAAGCATGAGCTTCAGGCGCTCCGTCAGTCGGTGGCCGTGCTCGACGGTGTGCAAGCGCATCAGGGTTCCTCGCCACGGAGCGCGCTGAGCCCGCGCTCGAGTCGGCCCACGGCGGCGCCGAGGGCCGCGGATACCGTCACCTCGAAGAGGAGGTCGTCGGAGTTGCCGGCCCGCTTGAGGGCGACGAGGTCCTCGTCCGTGACCTTGTAGGCGTGCAGGGCCACCTTGTCGACGTAGCGGGCGAGGTCGGGCGCGATGTTCTCACCCCGGGGGTGAGGACCGAATGCCCGCGCGAACACGGCGTGGCGCAGCTTGCTCGTCGTGTGACCGGGCGTGGCCAGCACGCTATCGACGAGCCGCTCGACGAGGGCGGCGTAGCGCCTCGTTCTGTTACCCATGCGGCTAGCATGGGTACGAGGCAACTGGTCGTCAAGAGGGCCGCCGCCCGGCCCCGGGTGGCGGAACCCCTCTTCATGGCGTACGATTCCGCCGCCCATGAGCCTGCTCGCGTTCCTACTCGTGGCCCAGACGGCCACGCAGGACACCGTGCCGCCGTATCTCGCCTTCCCGGAGCCTGGGCTCGACGACCCCGCCGCGTACGAGGGCTACGACACGCGGGTGTACCAGGACGCGAGCCACAACGCGTTCCAGATCTATCTGAAAGGCAACACCGGACGCGTCGTGAACCTGTGGGCCGATGCGGCCAACGAGAGCGTGGGCTTCACCGTCCGTGACTCGATTGGCAAGCCCGCCGGCCTGGCCTGGGGCTCTTCCGGCGCCCTCGTAACGGGATCGGCCCACACGCGGTCCGTGTCCTATGCCCTGGAGCTCCCCACCACGGTCAGAGTCGGTCTCTTCCTGCTCGGCTCCATGCGGGTGGAGCGGGACTTCCAGTACGCCGGCCACGATACGTTGCCCCTCGACGCGCCGCCGTTTACGCAGGCCGAGCTGGTGGACCTTATTGACCACGTTGCGAAGCTGAAGCCGGCCGAGCGGACACGTCACCTGTCGCTGCTCGGCGTGAAGAACATCGATGCGCTGCGCGCCAGGCTCCTCCCCCGCGTTACCGCGAACGCCGGCGACACGGCGTGGGTCGTCAGGGTCGAGCAGGTGAGCTTCGACGGCAAGAGTCACCTCGTGCTGGCCCTCGAGGGTGACGCTCGGGAGACTGTTCCCACGCTCTCCGGGAGCACCGTCACGGTCCGGCGCCCCGCCGGCGGCCCGGTGCGCCTGACCGTGCGCGTGACGACTGACGCGCCGGCCCTGGTGCCCCTCGGGCGCGCGGAGATCTTCAACGAGGACTTCCAGCGCTTCGCCGCGCAGGTCCGCGCCGACACCGCCCATCCGCTGACGTCGCGCCGGCTCGAGCGCGAAGTGCGGGGCGTCGAGCTGCTGTGCTACCGCGAGAAGCTGATGGCGGGGCTGCCCAACTTCGCGACCTATTTCGGTCGTGACATGCTCATGACCGCGCTGCTGATGCAGCCGGTGTGGGCGCCGGCCATGTCGGAGCACGTGGTGGCGAGCGCCCTCGGCAAGCTGTCGCCGACGGGGGACGTGAGCCATGAGGAGGCCCTGGGCGGCCAGGCGATCCGCGAAAACGCGGCCGAGTACAATCGCCTCGTATCCGCGGGCCAGTTGGCGCGCGCTCGCGCGCTGCTCGCACATCTCGCGGCCACACGCGAGAACTACATCATGGTGGACGACGATTTCCAGCTGCCCGTCGTCGCGGCGCGCTATCTCGCCGACCCGCGCGTGCCGGCCGATCGCAAGCGGGATTTCCTGCGCACCGGGCAGCACCTGGCGCGACTGGTTTCGAACCTGGCGTTCGTGGTGCGCAAGGCAGCCCCATACGCACGCGACCCGGTGGCGACGAACCTCGTGAGCTTCCCGCGGGCACCCGACGGTCACTGGATCTCGGCGAGCTGGCGTGACAGCCGTGCGGGCTACGGGGGTGGCCGCTTCGCGATGGACGTGAACGTCATCTGGGTGCCCCACGCGCTGGAGGCGGTGGGAACGATCCTCGACGCGCTCAAGCAGCTGGGCGTCACACCGGTGATTCGCGAGCAGCCGCTCGCCGCGTTCGCGCGCGACCGCGCGGCCCTGCAACGAGCGGTGACTAGCTGGAAGGGTGCCGAACGCCACTTCCGGGTGGCGCTCGCCCGGAAAACCGTGAGCGACCGCGTCGCCGCCCGGTTGGGTTCGTTGCCGCCGGCAGAGGGTGAGTACTGGAACAACGTCGCGCAACGGACGGGTGTCCCCGCGGACACGCTGCGGTTTCTCGCTCTCTCGCTCGATGGGGCCGGGCGGCCGATCCCGATCGTCAACACCGATCCCGCGATGCTGCTGCTCGTCGACTCGCTCGCCCCCGATCGGACGCTCGAGCTGATCGGGCCGATCATGCTGCCGCACCCCTGGGGGCTGTTCGTGGACGCGCTCGGTCCCGTGGTCGCGAACGATGCCTACGCCACCCGCGACGTGTGGGAGGCGTTTCGCCGGGATCGGTATCACTCTCCGACCGTCGTGTGGGGCCGCGACGTGAACGCGTTGGTCGCGGGCCTCGCGCGGCAGCTCCCCGCCGGTGACGTAGGGGCGCAGCATGCTGCGCCCCTACAGGACGCGCTGCACCGCATCTCAGACGCCGTGGATCGTTCCGGACTGCGGCATGCCGAATTGTGGAGCTATGCCATCGAGAACGGCCGACTGGTCCCCTCGCGCTACGGCACCAGCTCGGACGTGCAGCTGTGGAGCCTGACCGACCTCGCCGTTCAATATCTCCTCAACCACCCAAGACCATGAGCAACCTGCACGGATTCGACATTACCGTCATCGCCGCCTACTTCCTCGTGCTGGCCGGGATCGGGTACTGGGCGGCGCGCCGGGAGAAGAACGTCAGCGCCGACTTTTTCCTCGCCAGCCGGGATGTAGGGTGGTTCGCGGTGGGCGCGAGCCTGTTCGCCTCGAATATCGGGAGTGAGCATCTCGTGGGCCTCGCGGGCACCGGAGCGGCGAGCGGGCTCGCGGTGGGTCACTTCGAATGGCTCGCGTGCTTCATGCTGCTGCTGCTCGGCTGGCTGTTCGTGCCGTTCTACCTGCGGAGCGGCGTGTACACGATGCCGGAGTTCCTCGAGCGCCGGTTCAATCCGGCCGCGCGCAGCTACTTCACCTGGGTGTCGATCATCGGGTACGTCCTGACCAAAATCAGCGTCACCTTGTTCGCCGGCGGCATCGTGATGCGCGAGGTGACGGGGTACAGTGTCTGGACCAGCGCCGTCATCTTGATCGTCGTCACCGGGATCTACACGGTGCTGGGAGGTCTGCGCGCCGTGATTTACACGGAGGTGATGCAGGCGGTCGTGCTGATCATCGGATCGGCGACTATGACCGTGCTGGGTTTGCAAGCCGTGGGAGGGTGGAGCGGTCTGGAGGCGCGCGTGCCGGCGGACTTCTTCTCCATGTGGAAGCCGATGCATCACCCCAACTTCCCCTGGACGGGCATCGTGTTCGGCGCGCCGATCCTGGGCGTCTGGTATTGGTGCACCGACCAGCATATCGTGCAGCGCGTGCTCGCGGCCAAAAACGTCAGCGCCGCCCGCACGGGCACGATCTTCGCGGGGTTTCTGAAGATCCTGCCGGTGTTCATCTTCGTGCTGCCGGGGATCATCGCCGCGGCGTTGTACGCGGACATCCGGGGCGGGTCGGCCGACGCGGCGTACCCGGCGTTGGTCACGCGGCTCCTGCCGGCCGGGTTCAAGGGCCTGGTGCTGGCAGGGATGCTCGCCGCGCTGATGAGCTCGCTCGCCTCCGCGTTCAACTCCTGCTCGACGCTGCTCACGTGGGACGTGTACCGCAAGCTGCGGCCCGACGCGAGCGAGCAGCGGCTCGTGGCCGTCGGACGGATCACCACGGTCCTCTTGGTCGGGTTGGGTCTCTTGTGGATCCCGTTCATGAAGTACATCTCGCCGCAGATCTACATCTACCTGCAGAGCGTGCAGGCCTACATCGCCCCGCCCATCGCGGCCTGCTTCCTCCTGGGCGTGCTGTACCCGAGGCTCAATGGAACCGGCGCCCTGGCGGCGCTCTGGACCGGGCTCGTGATCGGGACGGCCCGACTCGTGCTCGAGCTCGCGCGCAGTGACTTGGCGAGTGGTACCGTGTGGTACTGGTTCGCCACGATCAATTTCCTCCACTTCGCGGCGCTGCTCTTTGCCCTGTGCTCGGGGATCCTCATCGCGGTCAGCCTGGCGACGGATCCGCCCGGAGCGGCCCGCACCGTCGGTCTGACGTACGGGGCACCAGAGATCACGGCGGTCCCGGTCCCCGCGGGGCCGCGCCAGCTCAACATCGTGCTCTCGGTGGTGCTCGCCGCGACGATCGGAGTGCTTTGGATAATCTTCCGGTGAGAGCGCTCGGGAAGTTGGTGGAGGTTGGTGGAGGGTGTGGAGGTTGGTGGAGGTTGGTGCGCGCCCTCGCGGCGGCGTGCATCCTGACAACCTTCACAACCTGCAGAACCTCCACCAACCTCCACCAACCTGCCTACGATCCCGCCCGCGACCTTGGGGCTCTGTTCCAGGCCGTCCAGCTCTCGGGGATGTTCGAGGACTCGAAAACGTTCGCCGACGCCCGGCCGCGGCTCGCACCGGCGGAGATCACCGCCCGCTACGGCCCGGCGCGCGGCGCGCCGCAGTTCAACCTGCGCCAATTCGTGGAGGAGCATTTCGAGCTGCCCCGGCCGGTCGGCGCAGGCTTCCGGTCGGACACGTCGCAGACCATGGAGCAGCACATTCGGGCGCTGTGGCCCGTTCTGACGCGCCCGCCCGACACCGCCGACGCCCGCTCGTCCCTGATCCCGCTCCCGAACCCCTACGTCGTCCCCGGCGGCCGCTTCCGCGAGGTCTACTACTGGGACTCGTATTTCACGATGCTCGGGCTCATCGAGAGCGGCCGCACCGATCTCGTGAAGAGTATGCTCGACAACTTTGCTCACCTGATCGTAACGGTGGGGCACATTCCGAACGGCAACCGGACGTACTATCTCAGCCGTAGCCAGCCACCGTTTTTCGCCGCCATGGTCGGGCTGTACGCTCGGGCGACGGATACCGCGCACGCGGTTCAATACCTCGAGGCGCTGGAGGCGGAGCACGCGTTCTGGATGAACGGGGCGGAGCGTCTCGCGCCGGGGGCGGGCCAGGCGTATCGCCGCGTCGTGCGGCTGCGCGAGGGCGGGCCCTTACTCAACCGCTACTGGGACGATCTGCCCCAGCCCAGGCCCGAGGCATACCGGCCGGACTACGAGATCGCGCAGACGCTTCCAGAAGCCCGGCGCGAGTCGTTTTATCGCAACGTCAAAGCCACCGCCGAGAGCGGCTTGGACTTCTCGAGCCGCTGGATGCGCGACCCGAAAGACCTGCGCACGCTCGAGACCACCGACCTAATCCCGGTGGACTTGAACAGTCTCCTCTATCACGCCGAGCGGATGATCGCCGCGCTGCGGGCGTTCCGCGGACGGGCCGGGGATGTGGAGGTCGCGAAACAGTTCACCCGGGCCGCTGAGGACCGTCGTCAGGCCCTGCTGGTGGCTGCGTACGATCCTGCCAGCGGGTTCTTCTACGATGTGCGCTGGCGCAGCGGTGAGCGCGTGACGGACCGGCCCACCTTGGCGGCCGCGTCTCCGCTGTATTTCGGGCTCGCGACTCCCGAGCAAGGTCGGGCGGTCGCGGCTCGCCTCGAGCGGGAGTTCTTGAAGGCCGGCGGATTCGTCACGACGTTGATCCCCTCGGGTCAACAGTGGGATGCTCCCAACGGCTGGCCGCCCCTCGAATGGTTGACGATCGAGGGCGTGCGCCGCTACGGCCGCGCCGACCTGGCCAATACGGCCCGCGACCGCTGGCTCGCCCTCAACCGGCGCACCTATCGCGCGACCGGCAAGATGACGGAGAAGTACGACGTGGTCGACGTGCAGCGGCGGGCCGGGGGCGGGGAGTACCCGACGCAGGACGGGTTCGGGTGGACGAACGGCGTGGCGCTGGCGCTTGCGGCGCAGAAAGCGGAGGGTCCTCACCCTGTGTCTGGCGCGGAAGATGACCCTAGACGTCGGTCTATTGTTGCGGTGCCCCTATCGCCTCTGGTCAACGAGGAACGTCCGCAACACCTCGCGAGCGCGCCGTGGCGTCGCCACGACTACGATTTTCGTGACTGTTTCGTGACTGATTGACGGCTCGTTCCGCCTTCGCCGGGGCGCCGGCCGGTGGTCGTGTGACCGCGCGCACGCTCCTCAAATTGGCACGGCACTTGCCCGCCCTCTCCTCGCTCTGCCGAGTCTCGAGCAGGGTCGTCACCATCGAGGGGGGACGTGTCACCGTCACAAGTACCCCGAGAAATATCACTGATCTTCGCTGCGCTGCTCCTCACGTGGGCGCCCGCCTGCGTGTCGGCGCAGAGCGCGGGAGAGCGTGTCAACGTGCCACGCGCGGAGTTCACGATTCCGCGGGTGGACCGGCCACTCGAGCTCGAGGACTTCCTCAAGGGCCCCCTGCCCGAGGCCTGGACCACCGATTTCCGCCAGCGGGACCCCGGAGACGGCAATCCCGTGAGCCAGCGCACCGCTGCCTACCTCGCTCACGACGACCGCAGTCTCTACGTCGTGTTCGTGTGCCACGACGACCCGGCGAAGGTGCGAGCGAGGATCGCCCGGCGAGAGGACACCGACGGCGACGACGCCGTCGTCGTGTACCTGGATACGTTCCGCGACCGCGAGCGGGCCTACATGTTCATGACCAATCCGCTCGGCGTGCAGCTCGACGGCATCTTCACCGAGGGACAAGATGAGGACCTGAGCTTCGACGCCGTGTGGCAGTCCGAAGGCCGGCTCACGGCGGACGGCTACGTGGTGCGCATCGTCATCCCGTTCCGGAGCCTTCGGTTCCCGCGCGCGCCCACGCAGACGTGGGGCATCGCGCTGGGACGCATCATCCGACGCAATAGCGAGGAAGCCTATTGGCCGCACCTCACGAAGCGCGTCAAGGGCTTCGTGCCGCAGTTCAACGTGGTCCAGGGACTCCCCAACATCTCTCCCGGCCGCAACGTGCAGTTCAACCCATACACCATGTTCGCGCGTGCGCGCTTCCTCGACGAAGATGCCGCAGACATCCGGTCGGCGGGTGATCAGCGGCTGGGAGTGGACGCCAAGCTGGTGGTGCGCGACGCCCTGACCCTCGACGCAACTATCAACCCGGACTTCAGCCAGGTCGAGACCGATGATCCGCAGGTGACCGTCAACGAGCGCTTCGAGGTGTTCTTCCCCGAGAAGCGACCGTTCTTCATCGAGAACTCGGGCTATTTCCAGACGCCGGTGAACCTGTTCTTCTCGCGTCGCATTGTGGACCCCGGCGCCGGCCTGCGGCTGAGCGGGAAGGCCGGGCGCTGGGCCCTGGGCGCGATCGCCATCAACGACCGGGAGCCCGGCCGCGTGCCTGCGCCGGACCCCCTGGCCGGCAGTCGCGCCGGGGTCGGCGCGCTGCGCGTGCAGCGCGAGCTGGGGGAAGAGTCGACCATCGGGCTCCTCGGGACCGACCGCGAGCTGGATCGCAGCTTCGCTCGCATGCTCTCGCTCGACACCCGGTTGAAGCTCGGCAAGAACTGGGCCTTCTCCAGCCAGCTGATGCGGAGCGAGACCCGCGAGCTGAACGACAGCGCCAGTGTCTCGGGATTCGGTGCATTCGCCGAGCTGGAGCGCGAGGGACGTCACCTCGACTACAAGGGCAGCTACGTCCACTTCGACCCGCAGTTCTCAGTGCCGCTCGGCTTCGTCAAGCGTGTCGGGATCCGGCAACTGGATCAGGAGGTGCAGCACAAGTGGCGGCCGAAGGGCCGAGCCGTGCTGGCATACGGTCCGACCGCCTCGGTGAGCTACGTTTGGGGTCCGGACGGCCGGCAGCTCGACCGCGAGCTTGCAGCCGAGTTCCTGGTCGAGCTCGTGGGCGAGACCGACGTGAAGCTCAAGCGCGCGGCGGCGTTCGAGTTGTTCGACGGCGTGCCCTTCCGGCCCGACGAGACCAAGGTCTCGCTCAAGACGGAGTGGCTCAAGTGGCTGGCCTTCGACGGGTCTTACAAGTGGGGCGGCGTGGTGAATCACGATCCCGCCAACGGGCTCGCACCCTTCCTGGGTCGCGCGGCCGAGGCCGAGCTCGGTGTCACGCTCCGCGCCACGCCCCGGCTATGGGTGGGCCAGACCTTCATCCACAGCCGGCTGAACACGCGGGCGGGGTCGCCCGTGCTCACCGAGCGCCTGTGGCGCAGCAAGATCAATTACCAGTTCAGCCGGTTCCTGTCGCTCCGCGCCATCGTCGACTACAAAGCGGAGTTCGGCGATACGTCGCTCGCGGACATCGAAGACAAGAAGCGCTGGAGCGCGGACGTGCTCCTGACGTACCTCGTCAATCCCGGCACGGCGCTCCAGGTCGGCTATACCGACCAGTACGAGAATCTGGCCCTGATCGCCGGCTCGGTGGAACGGACCCGGCGGCCGGACCTCTCCACGGCCCGGCAGCTGTTCGTGAAGTTGAACTACCTGTGGCGCTTGTAGTTGGGTCTGGGAAAGGGGGGCGGGGTGCGAATCGGTTTCCTGCTAGGGCGATCGTTCACGGACGAGGGCAACATATCCGAGATCGTACGAGCGCTCGGGGCGTTGGGTGCGACGGCGAACCCGGTGCATCTCGGCGACAACCTCTTTGATGTCGCGGAGGAGCGCCTCGACTACGACCTCTACGTCCTGAAGAATAAGAGCGACCTGGCGATGAGCGTGGCGGCGGACCTCTACAGCGCCGGTGCCGCGCTCCTCAATCCATACCCCGTCTCGGCGATGCTCCGCGACCGGATCGTGACATTCCGGGTACTCCGGGCTGCGGGGGTCCCTGTCCCGGAGACGTTCGTCGCGTCTCACATCAGCCAGCTGTTGCCGGCGCTGGACCGCGGCCCCTTGATCGTGAAGCCGTATCGCCGCCCCTGGAGGTGGGGCATCGAGGTGGTTCGGGACGCGGCCGAGCTTGCGGCGTTGGGCCCGATCGAGGAGCCGGTGTTCGCCCAGCGCTACCATCCGCCGGACGGGCCTGACCGAAAGATTTACTCGATCGGCAACGAGCTCTTCGGCGTGCTCCGCGGTCGGCCAGCTCGCACCTCCTTCACACTCTCACCCCAGCTCGTGGACATCGCGCAGCGCTGCGGTGGTGCGTTCGGCATCGACCTCTTCAGTGTGGACATCGTGGAGAGCGCCGGCCGGACCTATGTGGTCGACATGTCGAGCGTCCCCGGCTTCAAGGGCGTGCCGGACGCGTCGCGGCGGCTCGCGGAGTACATCCACACCGCCGCCCAGCGCGTGGCCCGGGGCGAGCCGATCGTGGCTTCCGAAGCGTCGGCAGCGAGCCGCGGTCCCGTCCCGGGTCGGAACGGAGGGGACGCGCTGCCCGCGCAGGACGCGCTCAGGGATTCCGCGCTCGAGCTCGTGGTCCAGGCGCTGTCCACCACTCCGGCGGTGCCGGCGGAGCTGGACCAGATCCGGAAACTGCTCGACGATATCAGGGTCCGTTCGGAGGCCGCGCGATCGTCGCAGCAGGTCACCCCAGAGCGTCGCCGGCCGCGCCCGCTCCACGCCGGCGAGCGGCCGTTCCCCCGGGTGACGGCGTACTCACAGGGGATGCATGGGTTCGGCCACATTCGCCGCAACGCGACGATTGCGCACGCGCTGCGCGCTTCCGCGCTGCAGCCGGTCATCCTCATGATCGCGGAGGCCTGGCAGGCAGGCGCGATCCCGATGCCGGGGGGAGTGGACTGCGTCACCCTCCCGGGGCTGCGCAAGGAGGCCGACGGGGCTTTGAACCCCCGCTTCCTGGATGTTTCCGATCAAGAGCTCATCGCGCTGCGCGCCAAGGTCATCCGTAATGCAGTCAAGGCCTTTGAGCCCGACGTGCTGATCGTGGATCACCTGCCGCTCGGTGCCGGTGGTGAACTCAAGCGGACGCTGGAGCGTCTGCGGAGGGGCGGGGACACGCGCTGTGTGCTGGGCCTGCGCGAGGTGTTGACGGACCGCGAGACCGTCGAGCGAACCTGGTCGGATCAGGGCAACGTGGACGCCATGCGGGAGTACTACGACGCCATTTGGATCTATGGTGATCCCGCCGTGTTCGACCCGGTGCGCGAGTATGCGGTGTTCGATGACGTCGCGGCGAAGGTGCGGTACACCGGGTACCTCGACCAGCGGCCGCGCCTCGAATTTGCCGGGCCCCAGGCGGCCCAGCTCCTCGCGAACGTGCCCCCGGGCAGGCTTGCCCTGTGCGTCGTCGGCGGCGGGGTCGACGGTCATGCGCTGGCCGAGGCGTTCATCGAGGCCGAGTTGCCCCCGGATACCACCGGCCTGGTGGTGACGGGGCCGTACATGCCGACGGCACAGCGGGAGCGGCTCTGTCGGAGTGCCCAGCGCCATCCTCGCTGCGAGGTGCTCGAGTTCGTCCCCGACCCGCTGCCGCTGATCGAGCGTGCCGAGCGGGTCATCGCCATGGGCGGCTATAACACGATCTGCGAAGTGTTGTCGTTCGAGAAGCACGCGTTGATCGTGCCGCGCGTGAGGCCCGAGCCGGAGCAGTGGATCCGTGCCGAGCGTCTGCGCGACATGGGCCTCGTCGACGTGCTGCATCCGGACCAGCTGGACCCAGCGGCGCTCACGGCGTGGCTGGCGCGCGACCTCGGCCCACCGCCCGCGAGCCGCAGCCGCATCGATTTCGGCGGCCTCACCCGCATACCGGGCCTGCTGGCGGAACTGCTGGGCGTCCCCGCGGGCCCGCTGCAGCCGGCCGCCTCGGCGGCTGCGGAGGTGGGGCTGACGTGACGCGATCCGGGGCGCCACACACACCGACCCTCCTGTTGTACGCGCAGGATCACCAGGGGCTGGGCCACATCACCCGGACGCTGACCATCGCGCGGCGCGTGCTCGCAGCCTATCCCACCTTCGTCGCATACATCGCGACCAAGTCGCCCGTCGCCGCCAACTTCACCCTTCCCGAGCGGTGCGACTACATCAAGTTGCCCACGCTCCTGACGGCGGAGGGCGTGGAGCGGTCCCCGGCTGAGGAGGAGGCGGCCAAGCAACGCTTCCGGACCATCCGCGGTCAGATCCTGCGCGCCGCCGCCCTGGGATTGGCCCCGGACCTGGTCCTGGTCGATCACGAGCCGCTCGGCGCCAAGGGTGAGTTTCGCGACGGCCTGTATGCCCTCAAGGCGCACTGCCCCGGCACGAAGTTCGTGTTCGGCCTGCGCGACATCATGGACGACGTCGGTCGGATTCAGGGGCAGTGGCGTGAGCTGGGAGTGTACGACGCCTTGGAGCACTTGTACGACGGCATCGCCGTGTACGGCTCGCCAGCGCTGTACGACGTGGCGGACGCCTACGACATCCCGGCCGCGGTGCAGCCCAAGCTGCACTACTGCGGGTACGTCGTCCGCGATCCACCGGCACTCAACCCGGACAGGCTGCGCCAGGAGCTCGGCTTGCCGACCCAGGGCCCGTTGATCGTGGCGACCGTCGGCAGCGGCAGCGACGGGTATCCCGTGCTGGAAGCCGCGCAGGGGGCGGTGGAGCGGCTGCGGGCCGAGGTCCCCGAGCTGCACGCGGTCATGGTGACGGGACCGTTCATGCCGGCCGAGCAGCAGGCCGTGCTGCAGGCACGGGCGACGACGACGTGTCGCGTGATGTCGCAGGCGGACAACTTCCAGCTCATGGCTGCCGCGGACGCCGTCGTGACCATGGGGGGCTACAACAGCGTGTGCGAAGCCTTGGCGGTGGCACGGCCCCTGGTGATCGTGCCGCGGGCGACGCACAAGGTCGAGCAGCAGATCCGCGCCGAGACCCTCGCGGCCCGCGGGTTGGCCCGGTGGGTGCACCCCAGGGACGTGGCCGGCCCGCGGCTGCTCGAGGCCCTGCGGTGGGCGGTGCGCTGCGATCGACGCGCCCACGCGGAACGGGTGCGCGAGGTGATCCCCAGCTTCGATGGAGCCGCGCGTCTCGTCTCGTACCTCGCCGGCTGGCTCGGCGGCGACTGATGCGCTTCCACTTCGACCCCACTCTCGAGCAACGCGCCGCCCTCGAAGCACAGCTGGCCCGGCTGCAGCAGACAGCGCCGGCGCTGGAGCTGCTCGCCGCGATCCTGCCGGCCGGATTCGCGCCGGCCGGCGCCATCTGCACGCTGCGGAGCGCGCACTCGGATCGGTTCGTGGTGCAGGTGCGGGTGCGTTCCCATGGCGGCGAGGAGCGCGTGTACGCGCTGAAAGCGTATTCCGATGACTTCGGCGAACGAGTGTGGGCGCACGCGCAGCGGCTGGCGGAGCACCTGCCGCCGCAGCTGCATCGACCGAGTTTCCCGATTCGCTATCTCCCGCAGCAGCGCGTGCTGGTCTTCGACTGGGTCGAGGGCCAGATCTTGAGTAAGATTGTCGACGGGCGCAAGCAGGAGCTGTTGCGCCAGGCCGCCGCCCTGGCAGCGGACCTGCATCGCGCGCCGCTCGTTCCGGAGCGACCGACGACCGCGCAGATGCTCGTCGCTGAAACGCGGGCGCGGTGCGACAACTTGCGTCCCGTCTGGCCGGGGACTGCGGATCTGGTCGAGCCCCTCCTGGCGGAGCTGCAGGCGGCGGTGCCCCATCTCGATTCGACCGACCCCGCGCCGATCCACGGCGACATGGCGGCCGGGCAGTTCTTGTGGACCGGCGACCGGCTGGTGCTGCTGGACTGGGACATGTTCGGCTATGCCGACCCGGCGTACGATGCCGGCCATTTCGTGGCGCAGCTGGAGCGACGCTGCACGCTCGATCGCACGCTCCCGCCGGAGGCCGGTCGCTGGCCGGGCTGTTTTCGGGATGCGTATCTCGCCGCCATGCCGCAGGTCTCGCCGCGCAACGTGTCGTTCTATCGCGCCCTGACACTGCTGCAGAAGACGTACACCGTATGCCGGCGTCAGCCGGCCGAGGGTCCGCAACAGGCGGTGCGGCTGGCCGCCTGCGCGCGCGCCGCGCTGGAGGACGTGCGACGCCAATGAACCCGGCGCTGGTCTCGCCGACCCGAGAGGACGAGCAGGGCATCCTGAGCGCCGCGCTGCGCCAGGTTCGCGGCCCGGACGTGGCGCTCGAGGATTGGTCGGCGCAGCCGCTCGCGAGGCACGGAAAGCAGCGTGTGGTTCGCTACGACCTGCACGCCCGGGCGGCGCACGGCGGTGAGCTGCTCTCCCTCCAGTGGGTGGGCAAGTTCTACGAGGACGACGGCGCCGCGCGGCGAGTCGCCGCGGTGCTGCGAGAGCTGGCCGCCAGCGACTGTGGGGCGCGCGGGGAGATGGAGGTGCCGCGCGTGCTCGGCTACGACGCCCCGCGCCGGCTGCTGCTGCTGACGTACGAAGCAGGGGAATCGGTCGTCTCCGCGATCGCGCATCAGCGCGGGCCGGTGGTACCGGTGATCGGGCGCGCGCTGGCGGCGTTGCACGGGACCCCGGTGTCTCTGGAGGCGATCACATGTCCCGCCGACGTGTTGAACGATCTCCGGCCCCGCGTCACCGAGCTCTGCGCCCGGTTCCCCGGCGAGGCGGATGTGCTGCGCGATACGCTCTTCCGGCTCGAGCACGCCGCCCCGTCCGCGCCCGCCGCGCCGTCATTCCTGCACGGCGACTTCGGCACGGCGAACCTGCTGTGGCGGCCCGGTCGCCTCGTCGTGTTGGATTTCGACCGCTGTACGCGGGGCGACCCGGCGTTGGACCTGGGCTATCTGTTGACACAGCTACGTCGGGTGACGCTGCGCAAGCCGGGCAAGCTGCCGGAGTTCGCGTCGCTCTCGAGCGCGATTCTCGAGGCGTACCAGCGCTGGACTCCGCCCGACCCGGCGTTGAGCCGGCGGGTCGCCTGGTACGAGCAAGCGACTTTGGTGGGGAAGATTCACGTTCTGGCTTTCGATCTGACGCGCCACCCCGAGGCCGACGCGCGGCGGCGGCGACAGGTCGAAGCGGTCGAGTTGCTGCGATGCCTGGTAAACGGACGCGATTCCGTCAGATCTTCCTGACGCATCTGCGTCAGGTCAAAGGCCGCCTGGCCATCGCGGCGCTCTGCACGCTGGGAGCTACCGCGATGGAGCTGCTGAAGCCGTGGCCGCTCAAGATCATCCTCGATCACGTCATTTACGACAATCCTCTGTCGCGCGCCCTGCGCCTGCTGCCGCACGCCGTCGCCGACGACAAAGTCAGGCTGCTGGTGGCGGCGTCGAGCGGGATTCTGGCGATCGCGTTGGGGAGCGGACTGTTCTCGTACGCCCAGATCTTCATCACCTCGTCCATCGGCTACCGCATGGTGTACGCCCTGCGGCGGGAGCTATTCTCCCATCTGCAGACGCTGTCCTTGTCCTTCCACAACCACTCGCGGTCGGGCGATCTGTTGACGAAGATCGCCGGGGATACCAACACCCTGAAGGACATCTTTGCGGACTCGATTCTCAAGTTCACGACCTACGTCTTGACGGTCGCCGGGATGTTCGCCGTCATGTTCGCCCTCAACTGGCGGATCGGCCTGATCGCACTGGCCACGATGCCATTTCTGTCGTACAGCCTGTTTCATCTCTATCGCAAGACGAAGGCGTCGGTCAAGACGCAGCGCCGGCAGGAAGGGAAGGTCGCCTCGCGGATGAGCGAAGTGCTCTCGGCGATCCCGTTAGTGCAGGCGTTTGCCCGAGAAAAGTATGAGGAAGAACAGTTCGACGCGGTGACAGCGGAGACGGTGCGGGAAAGCATCCGGGTCGCGCGCCTCGAGGCCGCGGCCACTCGATCCTCGGAGATCATCACCGCAGTGGGGACGGCGGCGGCGGTGTCGTTCGGCGCGCTGCTGGTGCTGCGGCACAAGATGCTGCCGGGCGAGCTCGTCGTGGTGGTCGGCTACCTGACCAACATGTACAAGCCGATGCGCAGCCTGGCCAAGCTCTCGACCGATTTCTCCAAAGCCATGGCGAGTGCGGACCGCATCTCCGAGGTGCTCGACACGGAGCCGGAGATTCAGGACCGCCCGGACGCCATCGAGGCGACCTCGGTGCGAGGCGACATCGAATTTCGGGGCGTGTCGTTCGATTACGGGGATGGCAAGGACGTGCTGCGACAGGTCTCCTTCAAGATCGCCCGCGGGCAGCGGCTGGCCCTGGTGGGCGCGTCGGGCGCCGGCAAGTCCACGATCGTCAGTTTGATCCTGCGCCTGTACGAGGCCCAGGAAGGGGCGATCCTCCTCGACGGCGTCGACATCCGCCAGTATCGTCGCGAGTCGCTGCGGCGCCAGATCGGGCTCGTGCTCCAGCAATCGTTGCTGTTTGGCGCGACCATCCGGGAGAATATCGCGTACGGCCGCCCCCAGGCGAGCGCGGACGAAATCATGGCGGCGGCCAACGCCGCCAACGCGCACGAGTTCATCCGTCAGCTGGAGGACGGGTACGACACGGTCATCGGCGAGCGGGGCGCGACCCTGTCGGGCGGGCAGCGGCAGCGCATCGCCATCGCGCGCGCGCTCATCCGCAACGCCCCCATCCTGATTCTGGACGAGCCCATGACCGGCCTCGACGTGGAAAGCGAGGCGACGGTGCGCCAGGCGCTGGACCGCCTGATGGCCGGCAAGACCTGTCTCATGATCACGCACGACCTCCCCTCGATCACGGATGCCGACTTGGTGCTCGTGCTGGAAGAAGGCCGCATCATCGACCGCGGCACGCACAGCGAGCTGATGGCGCGGAGCGGCCGGTACCGGCGCCTGTACGAGCTCAATCTCGGGCAGCCGGCGGGCGACTTGCTCCGATGAGCCAGGCGATGCGGGTGACGAGCCAGCTCCCGCGGGTGCGCCCGGGCGGCTTCCCGGCCGATCCCGATTTCCCCCAGCTCGCGATCGCGAGCGACCCGCAGCGGATGCTCGAGCTGTTCCGCCGCCATCTCGAGCCGGCGGCGGGGAAAGGCTATCACATCGAGACTTGCGTCCCGTTGCGGTTCCGGTGCCGCCAGTCCACCGCGCGCTGCGTGCTGCAGTACGCGCTGCGCCTGCTCGAGCCCAGCACGGGCCGTCGCTGGGATCAGGGAGTGACCGGCCTGCTGTACGCCCAAAAGGGCACGGCTGAGCGGCTGTGGCGGGAGATGCAGGCCACCGATCCGTCCCAAGGGATCCCGGACGAATGGCTGACCTTTCGGCCGGTGGGCTTCATTCCCGACCTCGAGATGGTGGTGCAGGTGTTCCCCTACGACCGCAAGCTCAGGAACCTCGGCCTGGTGCTGGGCGGCGCGTTGCGCGATCTCGAGCCGCAGCTGCTCGCTCGCTTGGCGCCGGGTGAGTGGCGTGTCATGGAGCGCACCATGGCGCCGACGCGCTACCGCACGGAGCTCGGCGCCGCGCTCAAGTACACGCTGCAGGCGCACGACGCAACAACGGGGCGCGCCGAGACGCTGCGGTACTTCGTGAAGGTGTATCGCAACGACCACGGCGAACCCACGTTCGAGCTGCTGCAGTCCCTCGGGCAGCGCGTCGAGCGGGGCGAGACCGGCTACTCCGTGGTGCGGCCCGTCGCCTACCGCAAAGACCTGCGCACCCTGGTGTTGGAGGAGGCTCCCGGCACCGCGTTGCTGCAACTGCTGCGGGAGGGTCATGACCCGGCCGGTCCACTGCGCATCACGGCCCGGGCCGTAGCGGCATTCAATCAGGACGACGTCGGGAACGCGGCCGTGGCGCGCAGCTCGCTGGCGGTCCAGCTCGAGGAGTTGCGGCGGGGGGCGACCATCGTCGAGTGGGCGCGGCCCGAGCTCGCCACCCAAGTTCGGGCGATTACCGCCGCCGTGGCGGCCGGGCTGGAGGAGGTGCCGCCCGCCCCGATTCACGGAGATCTCAAGCCCGACCATGTCTTCTTGGCGGGGGACCGGGTGATCTTCATCGACCTCGATTCCGTGGTGCTGGGTGATCCCGTGCGGGACCCCGCTCATATGTTCGCGTATGTCGCCGGCAGGGTCGGCCTGGATGCGATGGCGGCGGAGCAAGCGCGCGCCGCCGCCGGGCTGTTCGCGGCGGAGTACTTCGACCACGTGCCGGGGGCGTGGCGCCGGCGCTTTGGCCTGCATTGCGCCGGGGCGCTCGTCGAAGTGGCGAGCGCGATCTTCCGGCGGCAGGAGGCGCAGTGGCCCGAAAAGGTGGCCGCGGCGGTGGCGACGGCGCGGGACTGTCTGGGGTAACGCGAATGCGTGCGCGACCGTTGCCGCTGCTCCTGGCGCTGGCGCTCTCGCTCGCGGCGTTCCGCGCCGCCGCCCAGGTCGGGACGACGACCGACATCATCACCGGCACGGTCGTCGGGCCCGATAGCCAGCCGCTGCCCGGAGCGCTGGTGCAGGCCCTCTCGGTCGAGACCCAGATTTCGCGCAACGCGACGACCGATGCGCACGGCCGCTTCACCATCGTGTTCCCCGATGGCGGCGGACAATACGACCTCACGGTCCGCTTCATCGGAATGGCGCCGGCTACCGTCAGCGTCGCGCGCCAGGGAGACGAGGACCGGCTCGTCGCGAACGTACAGATGGGGGCGTCGGCCGTCCCGCTCGAGGCCGTGACCGTCAGTGCCCGGCGCGGCTCCCGCTTGGTGGAGCGCGTGGGACCGGGCGCGGTCGGGCGCAGCCTGTCCGCGGATCAGCTGGCCCGCCTGCCGGTCGACGCGCTCGACCTGAAGACCGTCGCCACCCTCGTCCCCGGTGTCCTCGCGCTCGCGGCCACGGATTCGACGGAGGCCGACTTCTCGGTGGCGGGCCAGCGCTCCACGGCGAACGCGATCACGCTCGATGGTCTGTCCCTCGGCGGGGGCAATGTGCCGCAGGATGCGATCCGCTCGACCCGCGTCGTCACGAGCAGCTACGACGCGGCCCGGGGCCAGTTCTCCGGCGGCCTCGTCGCCTCGACAACCCGCAGCGGCAAGAACATCCCGCAGGGGTCGTTCACCTACACGCTGCGCGACCGCTCCCTCGCCTGGGGACAGGTCACCACGTCGCCGTTCGGACAGGGGTACACCCAGAACCAGCTGAGCGGCGGGATGGGAGGCCCGATCGTCCGGAACAGGCTGTTCGTGTTCGGCGCGCTGCAGGCGCGCTGGCGCGGGCAAGCGCTGCCGTCGCTCGCCTCCGCGGATCCCCTCACCCTGGCCCGGCTCGGGGTCAGTCCCGATTCCGCCTCCCGGTTCCTCGCGCTCGCCGCGGCGAGCGGCGCGCCCGCGCAGGTCCATGGCCTCTCGGACAACCGCACGACCGACAACGCCGTCGCGTTCCTCCGGTTCGATTGGAAGGTCTCGGAGGCCCAAACGCTTACGCTGCGGTTCGACGGGCGGTGGGACTCGCAGCAACCCACCCGCGTGAGCCCCCTCGGCCTCCCGCCGACCGGCGGCACGCGCACGGAGCGTGGGGGCGGCGTGATGGCGTCGCTCACGTCGCATTTCGCGGGGAGCCTCATCAACGAGGTGCGCGGCTACTTCTCAGCGGAGCGACGGGATGCGACCGCCCTCGTCCCCGTGCCGGCCGGGCGGGTGCAGGTCGCTTCCGATCTCCCGGACGGCCGTCACGGCGTGGCGACGCTGGCCTTTGGCGGCAATGCCGGACTGCCGCAACGGGTCGACATCGTCGGCCTGGAGCTGAGCGAAGAGCTCTCCTGGCTGCCGGGTGGCGGCGCGCACCGCCCCAAGCTCGGTGCCCTGTTGAGCGGCACGGGCCTGGACCAGAACCAGACGCCGAACCAGCTCGGCACGTTCGTCTTCCCGTCGCTCAGCGCCCTGGCGGCCGACAGTCCTGCGAGCTTCTCGCGCGTCTTCGCCCCCGTGGTCCAGGGCGGCACCGCGTGGAACGGCGCGCTGTACCTCGCGGATTCCTGGCGCACCGGCGGCCTCCAGGTCACGTACGGGACCCGGCTCGAATCGGCGCGCTTCAGCGGCGCGCCGCCTTACAATCGCGCGGTGGATTCACTCTTCGCGCTGCGAACCGACCGGATTCCGGAGCACACTCGCCTCTCGCCGCGCATCGGCTTCATGTGGACCGGTGGGGGTGGAGAGGACGGGGGGCCGACGATCCTGCGCGGTGGCGTGGGCGACTTCCAGAGCCCGACGCCGACCGCGCTGTACAGCGCGGCCCTCGGGGCGCCGGGACTCTCCAACGCCGAGACGGAGCTCGTCTGCATCGGAGCGGCGGTCCCGATTCCGGATTGGGCGGCATATGCCTCGGATCCGTCCACGATTCCTGGGCAGTGCGCGGACACCGGCAGCACAGTGGCCATCAGCCCGCACCCGAACGTCACCGCATTCGCCCGCGATTACGCACCGCCGCACGCGTGGCGCGCTTCCTTGGGCGTGCAGCGTCGCCTGCTCCACGCGTTCACCGTGTCGCTCGACGCGAGCTACGCGCGTGGCTCGAGCCAGTACGGCTTCCGCGACTTGAACCTGGTCGCGACGCCGCGCTTCACGCTCCCCGACGAAGCCGCCCGCCCGGTGTACGTGCCGGTGGACTCCATCGTCCCCGCCACCGGCGCGCTCGGTGTCACCGCTTCGCGGGTGCACCCCGAGTTCGGGGAGGTGCTCGTCATCGGTTCCGATCTCCAGTCGGACACGCGGCAGGTCACCCTAGGGGTCGGCGCGGGTGCGACGCGAGGCGCGGCGTTGCGCCTGTCGTACACGTTCACCCGCGCCCGTGATCAGTCGTCGTTCGCGTGCTGCGCCGCGTCCCACGGATTCGCCGCGCCCACCACCGCTGCCGACCCGAACGTGCGGGAATGGGCGACGAGCGATCTCGAGCGGCGCCATGCCTTCCTCGCCACCGTGACCCTCCCGATCGCCAGCGCCCTCGAGCTCGGCGTCATCGGCCGGCTCACGTCGGGTGCGCCGTTCACCCCTGTGGTCGGGTCGGACATCAACGGCGACGGCGCGCGCAACGATCGCGCGTTCATCTTCGTCCCCGCGACCGCGCCCGACACGGCGGTCGGGAACGCGATGCGCACCCTGATCGCGGACGCCCCCGGGGCCGTGCGGCGGTGTCTCGTGCGCCAACTCGCACGCGTCGCCGCGCGGAACTCGTGCGCCGGTCCGTGGCAGCCGTCGTTCGACCTGCAGCTCAGCTGGCGCCCCGCCTGGTTCGGGCTCGAGCGCCGGCTCACGCTCTCGGTGCTCACGGTGAACCTGATGGGCGGGCTGGACGAGTGGCTCCACGGCGCGGGCAACCTGCGCGGGTGGGGGTACGCATCCGCGCCCGACCCCGTGCTGCTGTACGTGCGTGGGTTCGATCCGGCGACCGCCCGGTTTCGCTATGCCGTCAACGGCCGTTTCGGCGCGAGCAGCGCGGGGAACGGCGGTGTTACGGTCCCCTTCCAGATCGGCCTGCAGGCGCGCCTCACCCTTGGCCCCAACCGCCTGCGCGACCGGCTGCGCGCGTCGGATCGCCGCGCCATCGTGGGGCCGGACGGCGCCGCCGCCGCGCTGGACTCGGGCTCCCCGGCTCCAGCACGGCAGTCGCTCGCCAATCCGATCGCGCGGATCCTTTCATTCCGAGACTCGCTCGGGCTCTCCGCGGAACAGGTCGCGGCGCTCCACGCGATCGCAGACTCACTCGATGTGCTGAGCCAAAGCATGCGGCGGGCGATCCAGCGGGCCCGTGCCGTGCTCACGCCCGAGCAGTGGCGCAAGGTCCCCGAGCCGCTCAAGTCTCCGGAGGCTCCGTAGAGGACGCGCGCATGAGACCGACTGCCGACCTCCCCGACGATCCCCGGCTGCCGGGACTGATGGCGATCCGCGACAGCGGCCTGGCTCGCGCGATCCCGGCCCTGGGGCTCGAGCAGGGAGCGGGAGGGGTCGAGCTCGTGCTGTGCGGCTACCACCCTGGTGCGCGGGCCACGCTCGACGCGCGGGTGGGGCAGCGTCGGTTCGCGGTCAAGACGTTCGCGGACGATCCGACGCCCGAGGCGGCGCTGTACCAGGCGTTGGGCGCGGCCGGGCTGGCCGGCGACTCCGGGGCCCGGGTGCCCCCGCTCTTGGCCTGGGATCACGATTTGCGCGTGCTGGTGATCGGCTGGCTGGAGGGGCCCACGGCGCACGACCTGGTCAAGCAGGGCCAGGGTCGCCACGCCGGCGAGCTGGCCGCCCAGTGGGCGCGGCGCGCCGCGTCCCTGCCGGTGAAACTCGGCCTGCCGTTTGGCGCAGCGGGGATGATGCACGAGACTCGCGCTTGGATCGGCACGCTGGGCACCGCGGACCTCTCGGTCGGCGCCGCCGCCAGGGCGCTGGCCGAGGCGCTGGCACGCACTGAGCCACGGGAGGACGGCGCCGTGGGACTGGTGCATGGGACGCTCTACGCCCGCCATATCCTGGACGTCGGGGAGGGCCCCGGCGTCATCGATTGGCACCGCTTCGGGCAGGGGCCGGCGGAGCTCGACGCCGGAATGTTCCTGGCCACGCTGTCCCGGCTTCGGCTGCTGCACCCCGCGCACACCGGCGAGGCGCTGCGGGCGGAGCAGGCGTTTCTGGAGGGGACGCGCGACCTGTTGGACGAGCGCGCGTTGGCATGGCATCGAGCGGCCGCGCTGCTGCAGCTCACTGAGCGTCTGCCGACCACCGGGCGTGGCGATTGGCGGGAGCGGGCGCACGCGCTGCTGGGCGAGGCCACTCGGCTGGCCGAGCGCGCGGCGGTCCGGTTCAGGGCTCCCGCGCTCGAGCTGGTGCTGCAAGCACTCTCGACGAGGCCGGCCACACGGGAAGAGCTCGACCAGATCCGCGCGTTGCTCCGTGAAGGCCACGACTGAGCTTCCTGACGACCCCGCGCTGCCCGCTCTCGCGGCGATTCGCGCGTTGGGCCTGGCCGCGGCGATCCCTGCGCTGGGCCTCGACGACCGTCCGGTCGAGCTCACGCTGCGGGGCTACACGCCAGGGTCGCGCGCCACGCTCGAGGTCCGGGCCGGAGACCGTCACTTCGCACTCAAGCTGTACGCAGAAGACCCCGCGCCCGAGGCGGAGCTGTACGAGGCCCTGGCCGCGGTCGGCCTGGTGGGCGCGGGGCCGGTCCGGGTGCCGCCGCTCCTCGCTCGAGACCGCACGCTACAAGTTCTGGCCATCGGGTGGCTCGAGGGCCCGACGGCGCAGGAGCTCCTCAAAGGCCGGCGGGGGGAGCGCGCCGGCGAGCTGGCCGCGTGCTGGCTGCGGTGCGCCGCGGCGCTGCCGGTCAAGGTCGGGCTGCCCCTGGGCGCGGCTCACATGGTCTACGACGCCGGCAAGGAAGTGGTTCAGCTCGACGCCGCGGACCGCGGGCTCGGAAGCGCCGCGAGGCGGCTGGCCCGAATACTGACGCAGACGCTGCCCAAGAACGGCTCGCGGCGCCTTGTTCACGGCACGTTTTACGCCCGTCATCTTCTCGACCAGGGAGATGGAGTGGGCGTGATCGACTGGGAGCGTTTCGGGCGAGGGCCGCTGGAGCTCGACGCCGGCATGTTCTTGGCCACCACCTGGCGGTACGGGTTGGACCATGCGCCTCTGGCCGCGGAGGCGGCGCGGGCGGAGGAGGCGCTCCTCGCCGGCACGCTCGGCCTGCTCGACGAGCGTGTCCTCGCCTGGCACCGGGCGGCCGCGCTTCTCCGACTGGCCGGCAAGGTCTACGTGGTGGAGCGCCGCAAGGAGAACTGGCTGGACCGCGCGCACGCGCTTCTGACCGAGGCCACTCGCCTGGCCGAGCTCGCGGCGCGCCCCGACCCGGTCGCGCGCGTCGAGCGGCCGGCCCTTCGGTTGAACGGCGCGGCGCTCGAGCTCATCCTGCGTGCCCTCTCTACCCGGCCGGCCACGCCGGAGGAGCTGGATCAGATTCGCAAGCTGCTCGACGAACGGAAACAGCGGGATCAGAACGCCTGATCCCAGCGGACCGACAAGCGGATCGCCGAGCCGATGAGGCCGACCATGCTGTAGGTCTGGACGAAGTTGCCCCACTGCTCGCGGGTCCGGGGGTCGATGTGCTCGGCCAGGAGGCCGTGCCGATTGCGGCAGGCAAGCACCGTCTCGAACAGGTCACGCGCTTCCTCCCGTCGCCCGAGTGCGGCGAGCGCGTTGATGTACCAGAACGTGCAGACGAGGAACGCGTTCTCCGGCTTCCCGAAATCGTCGGCCTCGACGTAGCGAAAGACGAAATCCCCTCTGCGCAGCTCGCGCTCGATGGCGCGCACCGTGCCGGCGAACCTGGGGTCGTCTTCCGCCAGAAACCCCAGCTCGCCCAGTCGCAGCAGGCTCGCGTCGAGTGTCTTGCCCTCCATGGTGGCCACGAAACTGTCCATCTCGGGATTCCAGGACCGCTCGCAGATGACCTGATGCATGCGCGCCGCCTGGGAGTGCCAATAGGCGGCGCGGTCGGCGAGTCCCAGGTGCGCGGCGATCCGGGCCAGCCGGTCGCAGCCGGCCCAGCACATCACGCTCGACGAGGTGTGCACGCGCGCCGCGCCGCGCAGCTCCCAGATTCCGGCGTCTGGCTGATCGAACAGCTTCGCCGCGCGGTCCCCGAGTGCCTCGAGGCGATGGAACAGTACGTCATCTCCGCGCCGCATCACCCGGTGGTCGAAGAAGACGTGAGTGGCGGCCAGGATGGCCGAGCCGTAGACATCGTGCTGGACCTGCTGGTACGCCTGATTCCCGACCCGGACCGGCCCCAGGCCGCGGTACCCGGGGAGGGAATCGACTTCCCGCTCGTCGGTGACCGAGTGCCCGCTGATCCCATACGCGGGCTGTAGACGCCCGGCTTCCCCATCGGCGACGATGTTCAGGATGTAGCTCAGGTACCGCTCCATCGTCTGCGTGTCGCTCAGCCGATTGAGGGCGTTGATCACGAAGTAGGCGTCGCGCAGCCAGCAGTAGCGGTAGTCCCAGTTGCGCCCGCTCCCCGGTGCCTCGGGAATCGACGTCGTCACCGCCGCGATGATCGCGCCGGTGTCTTCGAACACGTTGAGCTTCAAGGTGATGGCGGCCCGAATGACGGCATCCTGCCACTCGAAGGGGATGGCGAGGGAGCGGACCCATTCGCGCCAGTAGGCAGCTGTGTCCTCGAGGAAATGGCCCCCGACATCCGCCACGGCCCCTTGGACGGTCTCGTCCGGCCCGAGCAACAAGGTGACCGTGTCTTCCAGAAAGAACGAATTCTCCTCGACGATCGCGGTGATCGCGGCGTCCGTGGTCAGGCGCAGCACCAGATCGGTGCCGATGTAGCGGATGTGGTTGCTCCCGCACGTGATGTCGGTGCGATGGCGGCCGTAGCCGTACGCGGGGCGGAGCCGCACGCGGATCCGGGGATTCCCGGCAATTCGCCTGACCCGCCGAACCAACATCATGGGACAGAACAGGCGGCCGTATTGGCGGAACCGCGGCGCGAAGTCCGTAATCTCGATGCAACCGCCGTGGCGGTCGTGCAGGCGGGTCATGAGGATCGGCGTGTTGACGAGGTACGCCTGCTCGTCTTTCACGACGTCGATCAGGTCCACGGCGAAAAAGCCGAAATCCGTATCGCCGGCTCGCTCGCGCAGCAGGGAGCAAAACACCGGGTCGCCGTCGAAGCGCGGGAAGCAGGCCCACACGACCTCGCTCAGGGGACTCACCAGCGCGCCGATCGTCCCGTTGCCGACCAGTGCGAGGTCGAGCGACGTCATGGAGCGGCTTCCTCCGGGCGCTGCGCCAGCCACGCGCGAACCGCGCCGACGTCCCGCAGCCGCCAGTGCGCCGCCGTCCGCCCCGGCCCGACCTTCACCGAATGGCCGTGCAGGCGGTTGACCGTCGCAAAGCCGTATTCGTCGGTGATGTCATCGCCGACAAACACCGGTGTTCTCCCGCGGAACGGATCCTCCTGCATGAACTCCAGCACCGCCACCCCCTTGTCCTTGCCGGCCGGCTTCATCTCCACGATGCGCTTGCCCGTCTGCACACAGTACTGGCTGCCCATTCGCGCGGCCAGCGAGCGGATGAGCCGGTGGGCGTAGCCGCCCAGCCGGGGCGCCCGGCGGTAATGCAGGGCCAGCGAGAGGCCCTTGTCCTCGAGCACCAACCCGTGATGCCGCGCGACCGCGGCCGCGAGCTGGCTGCGTGCCCCATCGAGCCCCTGGGCCGGCACCGCGTGACGGGAGATCCGTCCGGCGGCGTCGCGCCGCTCGAGGCCGTGCTGGCCCGCCACCGGCAGCCGGTGGTCCCGCACCAATCGGTCGATGTCCGCGATCGAGCGACCGCTGATCAAGGCGATCGCGCCCCCGGCCGCGCCAGACAGCTCGGCGATGAGCCGCTGCAGGTCCGCGTCGGCGCCCGTCCCGGCCGCTGAGTCCTCGAGCTCGACGAGGGTCCCGTCGATGTCGAAGAAATACGCCCATTCCGGTCGGGGCGCCGGCAGGGCGCGCGCGCGCCGCCGTGTCACGGGGCGCGGGTCGCGTCACGGCCCGCGGGACGCCGCGACTGTCGCTCCGGGGTCGCCGCCCGGTCCAGCAGGCGCCCGCGGCGCCGCATGCCCACCGCGTCGATCAACATGCGCCCCGCCCAGCGATACACGTTGAACTCTTGAATCAGGCCACGCATCAACCGGACGCGGGCACGCTGCCCCGCGGGGGGCATCGACAGCGCCATGTGCAGCGCCGCGGCGCACTGATCCGTATCGTAAGGATTGACGATGATCGCCTCCGGCAGCTCTCGTGCGGCGCCGGTGAACTGGCTGAGGATCAGCACGCCGCGCTCGTCGTCGCGTGACGATACGAACTCCTTCGCCACCAGGTTCATGCCGTCGTGCAGGCTCGAGACCACGCACACCTCCGCGGCCCGATAGTACTCGTAGATGGAGTGCGGCTGGTGGTGCTCCACGAGCAGCACGATCGGCGGATGCGGGGCACCGGCGAAGCGCTCGTTGATCCCCGCCGCCATCGCCCGCACGCGCCCTTCGTATTCCTGGTACTGCGAGATGCGGTTGCGAGTGGGGGCGGCGATCTGGATGAAGGTGAACTTGCCGATCCATTGCGGCTCCATCTCCAGCAGACGTTCCACCGCGCGCAACCGCTCCTCGATCCCCTTCGTGTAGTCGAGGCGGTCGACCCCGACTCCGATCGCGTGGTCCGCCGGCAAACCGTGACGCGCCCGCACTTGCCGGCGGCACTGCTCGACCGGCGTGCCGACCAGGGCGGGCGAGGGGGGCCACTCGATCGAAATCGGGTAGCGCTTGACCGCGGTCAGCTTGCCGCGGTAGGAGACAGTGAACATCTCCCGGTCGACCCTGGCTTCCAGCAGACGGTCGACGGTGTCGACGAAGTTGTTGCAGTGAAACTGCGTGTGGAATCCGAGGATGCTCGAGCCCAAGAGACCGTCGAGCAGCTCCTCCCGCCAGGGGCAGATCGCGAACGCCTCGGGGTTTGGCCAGGGAATGTGCCAGAAGGACACGATGGTCGCGCCGGGCAGCGCCTCCTGGATCATTCGAGGCAGAAGCGCAAAGTGGTAGTCCTGGACCAGCACGATGGGGTCGGGTGACTTTGCCTCCTCCACCACGGCGCTGGCAAATGTCCGGTTGACCGTGACGTATTGCTCCCAGTCGGACGTGCGGAAGATCGGACGCACGTGGGCGATATGGCATAACGGCCACAGTCCTTCGTTCGCGAATCCATAGTAGTATCCGGCCTCCTGCTCAGGCGTCAGCCACACGCGGCGCAGCTGATAGGCCGGCTGCTCCGGCGGCACCGCCACGCGGGCATGCTCGTCCACCACCTCCCGATCGGCGGAGCCACCGCCGTGTGCAATCCACGTGCCCGAGCAGGCGCGCATGATCGGCTCCATGGCCGTGACCAGGCCGCTCGCGGGCCGCCACAGCGCGATGCTGTCGCCTTGGCGGACGTGGATGTACGGCTCGCGGTTGGACACGACCATCACCTCGTGCCCGGGCAGATCGGTCCGAAGGATCGCGCGCAGCGTCTCGGGCGTCCACGCCAGCTGATCCTCGTCGCGCGATCGGTGATCCGCCTCGAGGTCCCGGATCAAGGCGCGCAGGTCGCTGGCGATGGGGCGCAGCTCCGGGATTTCGCGCGCCTCGCGTCCATCCGAGGGACGCACCAGTCCCTCACCCCGTAACAGCGCGCGGAGACCGTGGACCCAGCCGCGCCAGCTCAGCTGGGCGATGACGACCGTGATGAGGGCGACGATGGCCCCGAGGGCGACGAAGAAATAGAAGAGGTATTTGCGGGTCTCCGCGCTGCGCCGCGCCACGAAGCTCATGTCGTGCACGAGCACCAGGGTTCCGGCGGGCGCGCCCTCAACCGCGAGGGACCGGACCGAGACGAGCAGCGGGCCGTCGGGACTCTGGAGCAGCTGTCCCGAGGGGCTCGAGTACGGCTCGAGTCGGGCGCAGCGGATCTCCGCCGGCAGCGTCGGGGTCGCGATGGGCTCGCCGAGGCCCATGGGGCAGAACCCCACGGCGTAGAGGCGCTCGTCCAGGGAGATCCGGGTGAAAAACTGGAGCAGCCTGGTGCGGTCGCCGGCGCGGATCAGGTCCCGCAAGGGCTCCTGGACGGTACTGGCGATGAGCGTGGCGCGGAGGTCCAGATCCCGCTCGAACCACTGCAGGGCGAGCTTGTCGACCAGCGGGACCACCGCGTAGGCGAGGGCACCGAGCGCGAGAAACAGCGGAATAATGAAGCGGAGCGAAAGCCGCATTGGGGTGCCTCATGGGGGTCAGTCGCTCGAGACTACAGGGAGCCGGGGACGCCGGACACAACGGGGACCTGCTGGCTTCCGAATCCTAACCGATTGGCTACCGCGACTTCAACCCCGCGTCCTTGGGGCCGGCGTGCAGCGGCGTCACGGCAGCGTCACTAGCCAGACGTCCGCTCGGTCACCCGGCGCGAGAAATTACATGGCGCCCCTGGCACACCTCGGGTCTCCGCCTCCACATTGGAGCCGAACCCACAGCGTGAGCTTCTCATGTCGGTCGCATCCCGGTTGGCTGTGTGCGGAGCCGTGTCACTCATACTGGTCGCTCCCGTGCGCGCGCAGGAGCACGAGCACGGTGGCGCGCCTGGAGAACAGCTCGGCCACGTGGCCTTCGCCACGTCGTGCCGGCCGGACGCGCAGGCGCGGTTCGAGCGGGCGATGGCTCTGCTGCACTCGTTTTGGTGGGAGGAAGGAGCCCGCGCGTTCCGCGCCGTGGCCGCCGCCGATTCGACCTGCGCGATGGCATACTGGGGGCTGGCCCTGAACTACTGGGGCAACCCGTTCGTGGGCGGGCCGGTGGGTGAGGACCTGCGGCACGGCGCCGCCGCGACCGTGGTCGGGCTCGCCCTGAGCGCGCCCACCGCCCGCGAGCGAGGGTTTCTCGCGGCCGCTGGCGCGCTGTACCGTGATTACGAGACTACGTCGAATCCGCGCCGGCTCCAGGCCTACTCCGATACCCTCGCACGCGTCTACCGCGACTTTCCCGCCGACCCCGAGGTCGCGATCTACTACGCGCTCTCGCTCGTTGCGACCGCGTCGCCGTCCGACACGACGTTCGCGCGGCAGCGACAGGCGGCGGCGATTCTGAATCCGCTGTTCCGCAGCTTCCCCGAGCACCCGGGGCTCGCACATTACATCATCCATGCCAACGATTCACCCCAGCTCGCCTCGCTCGGGCTCGATGCCGCCCGTCGCTACGCGCAGATCGCGCCCTCGGCGCCACACGCGCAACACATGCCGTCGCACATTTTCATTCGCCTCGGCCTGTGGGACGAATCGATCGCCGCCAACCAGCGGTCGCTCGATGCGGGCATCGAGTACGCGCGCGCGCAGCACCTCAAGGGCGTGGCGCCGGAGCAGTTCCACGCGCTCGACTACATGGTGTACGGGTACCTCCAGGAGGGGCGCGACTCGGCGGCGCGGCGGACCGTCGCGCAGGGCCTCGCGCTCACCACGGTGCTCTCGAGCGACGCGCTGGTCACGAACTACAATCGCGTGGCGATGGAAGCGCGTGTGCCGCTGGAACGCAGCGATTGGGCGGCAGCGGCTGGGCTTCCCGTGCGCGCGGCGGGGCAGGGCGGCATCGGGGAAGCCTTGGGGCACTTCACCCGCGGGCTCGGCGCCGCGCGGCGTGGCGACACCGCCCAAGCACGCGTCGAGATCGCGGCGCTCGCGACGATCGCAGCGGCCCTCGCGGGACAGCCGGGCTACAACTGGTCCCGCGTTGTCAGTAACGAGAAGCAGGCCGTGACGGCGTGGGTACTGCTGGCGGCCGGCGATACTGCCGGCGCGCTGCGGGAGGCGGCAGCCGCGGCCGACCGGGAGGACGTGACGGCGAAGCATCCGGTAACCCCCGGCGAGCTATTGCCCGCACGTGAGCTCGAGGGCGACCTGCTGCTCGCGGTCGGCCGATACGCGTCCGCCGGCACGGCCTACGAAGCGACACTGCGCCGGGAGCCGGGGCGGCCGCGCAGCTTGTTCGGATGGGCGCGCGCGGCGGAGCTGGCGGGCGATGTCGCGGCGGCGCGGACCGGCTATCGCGCGTATCTCGGACGGATGCAGCAGGGCGACGGCACGCGAGCGGAGCTCGAGATCGCCCGGGGTGCGCTGTCGGGCCGCTAGCGTCCGTTCCGGCACACACGGGTCGGGGCAGGGTATCCTGCCCCATGCCGACCACCTTCCGATACATCGTCGCACTCGCCCTGTACCTGGTCCCGGGTGGCGTGACCGGGCAGGGAACCGCCGTGGCGCGGCAGGTGGTCTGGTGGCCCCGTTTGCCCCTCCAGGGATCGTTGGTGCGCGTGGTCGTGCATCCGCCCCCCGGCGACAGCGTGACCGCGGTGTCCGGTGAGTTGGCGGGCGAACCGCTGCATTTCGAGCGGTTCGCGGACGGCTTCGGAGCGATCGGCGCGGTGCCGTTCGGGGCCGAGGACAGCGCCACGGCGCGCCTCGTCATGGAGCACGCCGACAGCACGAGCGATACGGTCATCGTAGCGCTGCCGGTGGCGCGTCGGCGCGTCCCACGCGAGCGGCTTCGCGTGTCTCCCGAGTTTGCGGAGCCGCCCGATTCTCTGACCGAGCGCATCCGACTGGAGCAGGAGCTGGTGCAGGGGGTGAGACAGCGGGCGCACGAGACGCCGCGGCTCTGGCGTGTCCCGTTCGTGCGCCCGCGTGCGAGCGGGGTGACCAGCGGGTTCGGCGTGGCGCGCGTGTTCAACAAGGTGCTCCGCAGCCGTCACTGGGGCGTTGACTTCGCCGGGCGGATTGGCGCTCCAGTGCGGGCGGCAAACCGGGGCGTCGTCGCGTTGGTGGCCGATCTCTACTACAGTGGGACCACCGTCCTCGTCGACCACGGGGCGGGTCTCGTGACCGGCTATTTTCACTTGAGCCGAGTGCTCGTGGTGCCCGGAGACACGGTCGACGTCGGCCAGCTGATCGGGCGGGTTGGGTCTTCGGGGCGTGTGACGCGGTCACACCTGCACTGGTTCGCTGCCTATGGGGCGATCACCGTCGATCCGCTCGACCTTCTCCGGCCGAACGGACCGATGCGACTGACCCCGGGATCGCCCCCGTGACGCCCTAGCGGTAGTCTTCCAGGCGGCGTCGCGCTTCGGCCCGCACGTGGCGACTCGGGTGGGAGCGGGCTGCCTCCCGCAGCGCCGGGATCCCGAGCCCGTCGGGCAGGTCCGCCAGGCGCTCGACGGCCTCCACTTGAACGTCAGACGAGCTGTCGTTCGCGAGTCTGTCCACCAGCAGGACGAGCGCGGACTCTGGGGCGGCGCTCCGGGCGTACTGCTCCACCGCTTCGTCTCGTACTTCCGCGTTCGGCTGGGCGCGGGCGAGGCGCGCCAGCGGTGCGATGGCCTGCGGGCTGCCCAGGTGCCCGAGCGCCTCCACGGCCTCCTGCTGAACCTCGACGTCGGGGTCGCGCTGCGCGAGCCGTTCCAGCACGCCGAGCGCTGCCTCGGCGGTCGCCACTTCACCGACCATCTTGACGGCCTTGCGGCGGACGCCCGGGTCCGGGTGGGTGCGGGCGATCTCGAGCAGAGCGCCCACGCCGCCGCCGCCCCGCACCTTGCCCAGGGCCTTGACCGCCTCGTGCTGGACCTCCTCGTCGCCGTCCTGTTGAGCGATCGCCAAGAGCGGCGGCACCATCCGCGGGTCCCGCCGGCTGCCGAGGGTCTTCACCGCCTCGTGTCGCGCAGCCGCGTTCCGCAACGCCTCGACGCGGTGGATCAGGGAATCGAGCGTCGCCGGTCGCGTGCCGCCCCGGTCGCCCGTGGCTGCCGTCCCACTCGCCAGGTGGGCGCCGCCGCCGAGGGCGATGGTCACGGCGATCACGCCCGCCATCCAGCGGGGGAAGATCTCCACTTGCACCGGCGCCACGAGCCGCCGGATCCGGCCCATGAGCGCGCCGCCGGGCCCGGTCGCCGCCAGGGCGAAGGACGGCGGCGTGCCACGGAGTCGCTCCATGCCGACCAGCGCCGTCGCGTAGAAGTGCGCGTCGCCGCACACGGCGACGGCGAGATCGTCGCAGCAGTGCTCGCGTTCTTCGCGCACCTGCTGCGACACCCACCACACCGCCGGGTGGTAGAACAGCAGGGTCTCGATCACCGACTGGACGAGGTTGACGAGATAGTCGTATCGCCGCACGTGGGCCAGCTCGTGCGCGAGTAGCGCGTCGAGCTGCAGCGGGGTGAGTCCCGTCAGCGCGCTTGCCGGAAGGAGGATCACCGGGCGCAGCCACCCCATGACGGCGGGCACCTGTACCACGGCCGACTGCAGCACGCGCACGGGCCGGCTGATGCGCAGCCGCGCGGCCAGGCGGGCCACCGCCTCGCGACATGAGTCAGGGACGGACGCCGTTCCCACGCGACCGAGCTGCCGCGTCACCAGCCAGCCCGACGCGAGCCGCAGCGACAGCACCACCACGCCTCCGAACCACACGAGCACCACCCACGGCAATGCGGGCTCGAGGGCCGCGCGGATCCGGGCGGCAACCGGCGCGGCGGCGGTGGGGGCCGCCGGAGCGGCCTGCGGGTCGGGGCCCGACGTCGGCCCCGGGGTGACCGGGGATGTGGCGGTTATCACGTCGTCGGTCCACGGCGACGTCCCGCTCAACCGCACCGCGCTGGCGAGGGGGAGAGCGAGCATCAACCCCAGGGTGAGCGTGGCGAGGGCGTAGCGGATGCGGGCCGCCCGCACCGGAAGGAGAGCGAGGAGGGCAGCGAGCCCCGCGGCGGCGAGTGCGTCCTGCCACAGCGAGTCCACGAGGGCCCAGCCCAACGCGTGCGTCATCATCATATACGTCCTCCGTTCTTCTCGTCGAGCAGTCTGCGGATCTGTTCGAGCTCCGGTCCCGTGGCGGGTGTGGATTCCAGGGCGTGGAGCACGAGCCCCAGCGTCGAGCCTCCGAACACGCGCCGTACCAGCCGCTTCTCGACCATGATCTGCAGCAGCTTGAGGACGGTCGCGTAACCGACCGGCCTGGCGTGGTCGAGGGACTCGTGGACATCACGCACGGTGCTCGCACCGCGCTGCCACAACACGCGCAGAACCTCGAGCTCCGCGTTCGTCGGAGCACGCTTCCGCATTCGGACCTCATTAAGTACGAAGTTGTTCGTAAAGTACGAAGTTGTTCGTACCCTACACCGGGCGGGTTGGGGAGGTTTCCGGTCGGCGGAGGGGAATGGGTGTCGCGGGAGCGCGACAGATCTCGGGAGCACCGATCCGCTCCCTGAAACCTGTTCACCGCTGTGCGTCTGTGCGTCTAGTTGTGGGTTATCTTCCTAACCCAAGTACTCTTCTCTGTACATCTTGACGAGCTCGAAGAAGTACGAGAGCGCCAGCGGCCCGATCAGCAGTCCCAGAATCCCGAAGTACGGCACGCCCGCGAGCGCACCGACCAGCGTGACGAGCGGGTGAATGTTCGCCCAGCGGCGGAACACCATCGGTCGCAGGATGTAGTCGACATTCCCCACGAAGAGGCCGACCAGTGTGATGAGCGCGGCGGGGCCCGGACGGTTGCTGATAAGCAGCGCGATGGCCGCCGGCACCCAGACGAGTCCGCTGCCGACGATCGGCAGGATACCGAACACCATCGTCACGACGCCCCAGAACAGCGCGTTGGGCAGGCCGACGATCCAGAACGCCAGTCCCAGGATGGCACCCTGGGCCGCGGCGGTGAGACCGGTGCCGATGATGGTCGAGGTGGTCACGTCCCGGAACCGCTGGCGCAACTTCTCCGTGTTCTTGGCGGAGAACGGGATGTACGGCCGGACGGCCTCCCAGGTCTCGCCGGGACGTAGCAACAGGTAGAACAAGCCGAACAGCGAAATGGTGAGGTTAAGCGCGAGGCGCGTCGCGGTGCCAATCAGCCCGAAGGCCGAGGAGCCGAGCCACCCGACGATCTTCGCGCCGAGGTCGGCGATCCGAGGACCGATATCGACCCCACCGAGTTCGAGCTGCGCGATCCGGCCTAGGATCGGGTTCTTCACGACGCTCCCGGTGATCTGTTGGGCCTGATTGACGATGAGCCCGGCGAACGACACACCGGGGACCACGATGAGGAACAGCGCGAGCACGACTACCAGGCTCGCGGCGACCTTGGGCCGGGCCCGCAGCGACAGCCACTCGTGCACCGGGGCGAACACGGCGTACAACACCGGGATGCCGATGAGCCCCGTGGCGTAGGGGGTGAGCGCGATGACCAGCCCGAGGCCCAGCAGCAAGACGAGCAGCGCCGCGCGCTGGTGATTCGTGTCGATCAATGGCATGCGCTAGTGTAGAGCCCTCTAGGCGCAGAAGCTAGAGGCGGGCCGGTGGGGTGAGCGGGGGCGCCGTCACCGGCGCTTCCGGCTCGGGGGTGAAGTCCTCCCCGGGGTTCACGAACAGGTCCTGCTCGAACCGGTACTGCTTGTCGTACAACTGGCGGTACCGGCCGTGCTTCGCGAGCAACTCGGCGTGAGTGCCGCGCTCCACAATCTCACCCCGCTCCATCACGAGGATCTGGTCGGCGCTGCGAATGGTCGAAAGGCGATGGGCGATGACGAACGTGGTCCGGCCGCGCCGCAGCGTGCGCAACCCGTCCTGGATGGCGGCCTCGCTCTCCGAGTCGAGGCTGGACGTGGCCTCGTCGAGGATCAAGATGCGCGGATCGGCGAGGATCGCCCGCGCAATCGAGACCCGCTGGCGCTCGCCGCCGGAGAGCTTCACGCCCCGCTCACCCACGACGGTGTCGTAACCCTTCTCGAAGCGACGCACGAACTCATCGCAGTGGGCGATCCGCGCCGCCTCTTCGACGTCCTCGCGGGTCGCGTGCGGCCGGGCGAATGCGATGTTCTCCGCGATCGTGCCGTCGAACAGGAAGTTGTCCTGCAGCACGACGCCGAGCTGCCGGCGGTAGTCGGCGAGCCGCAAGGTGGCGAGATCGCGACCGTCCACCAGGATGCGCCCGGCTTTCGGGCGGTTGAAGGTGAGCACGAGATTGATCAGCGTGCTCTTACCCGCCCCGGAGGAGCCGACCAGGGCTGTCGTGGAGCCCGCCGCCGCGCGGAACGAGATGCGCTTCAGGACTTCGGCGCCGGGCACGTACTCGAAGCTCACGTTCTCGAAGGCGATGTCCCCGGCCACGTCGGCGAGCGGCGCCCGCGCCCCGTCCTCGGCGTCCTCGGTGACCAGCCGGCGGATCTCGCGGATCCGGTCCAGCCCGGCGAACGCCTCCGTGATTTGCGTGCCGATCGAGGCGATGTTGATGAGCGGCAGGGCCACGAGACCGATGAAGACGCCGTACATGAAGAAATCGCCCAGCGTCATCTGGTTCGACAGGATCGCGTGCCCGCCCTCGAGGATCATCAGGATGCCGATCGCCCCGATGATGATGGTGGCGAAGGCGCCGACGGCCGAGATCCCCGTCATGGTCGTGGCGATGTTGCGGAACAGCGTATTGGCCCCACGGGTGAACACGAGCCGCTCGCTGCGCTCCGCGCGATAGGCCTTGACGATGCGGATGCCGCCAAGCGTCTCGCCCAGCCGCCCCGTCACGTCCGCGTTGAGCTTGCCGCGATCGCGGAACAGCGGCCGCAGCTTGGCGAACGCGTACGCCATGCCGCCCCCGAAGCAGCCGAGGATCAGGATCGCGATCAGGGTGAGCCGCCAGTTCAGATAGAACAGCACGCCCAGCGCGATCGCGGCCGTGATGAGGCCACCCACCAGCTGCACCAGCCCCGTGCCGACCAGGTTTCGGATCCCCTCGGCGTCGGTCATGATACGCGAGATCAGGATCCCGCTCTTGGTCGAGTCGAAGTAGCTGATCGGCAACCGCAGGACGTAGGCCTGCACGGTGCGCCGCATGTCGGTGATCGCGCGCTGGGCGGCGACGCCCAGTATCTGCGACAGGCCGAAACCGGTGATGGCCTGCACGAGGGTGGCGCCGCCGGCCGCGAGCGCGAGCGGCAACAGCAGCTCGGGGTGGTGCTGGTTGATCACCCGGTCGATCACCCACTTGGAGGACGAGGGCAGGACCAGGCCGGCGAGGCGGTTGACGAGCATCAGCGCGAGTCCCACCGCCAGGCGGCCGCGGTGCGCGTAGATGAGGGCCCGCGCCTCCTGCCAGGCACCGGGCGTGATGGTCTTCTTGGGGGATCGGGTCGGGGCGTCGGCCATGAGAGTCAGCGGAATCTAAGCAGGGCCGGGGCGAGAGGAAGTACTTGACATAGTCAAGTATCTCGCGAACATTGGCCATATGGTGCCGCGCGAGCTGGAGCAGCGGGTGGAGGTGGCGCGCCGCTTCAACCGGTTCTACACCCGGCAGATCGGCGTGCTGCGCGAGGGGGCGTACAAGAGCCCGTTCTCGCTGACGGAGGTGCGCGTCCTGTACGAGCTCGCCCACCGTGATCGGCCGACGGCGACGGCGCTGGGCCGCGATCTGGGGCTCGATGCGGGCTATCTGAGCCGCATCCTGCGCGGCTTCGAGCGGCGCGGGCTCGTCCTCAAGACCCGCTCCCCGGCCGACGGGCGGCAGAGTCACCTCTCGCTCACGGCGCAGGGACGGAAGGTCTTCGCGCCGCTCAACGCGCGCTCGCACGACGAGGTGGCCGCCCTGCTCGGCGGCCTATCCCCCGCCGCGCAGGCGCGCGCGGTCGGCGCGATGCAGACCATCGAGCGGCTGCTCGGGGACCGTGCGGCGCGCCCTCCTGCCTACCACCTCCGGCCGCCACAGCCCGGCGACCTGGGCTGGGTGGTGCATCGACACGGCGCCGTGTACGCGCAGGAATACGGCTACAACGAGCAGTTCGAAGCGCTCGTCGCGGAGATCGTGGCGCACTTCGTCCAGCGCTACAACGCGAAACGGGAGCGATGCTGGATCGCGGAGCAGGACGGCGCGGTGGTGGGCTCGGTGTTCCTCGTCGAACGATCGAAGACCGTGGCCCAGCTGCGCCTGCTGCTGGTGGAGCCGCAGGCGCGTGGGTCGGGCCTCGGGACCCGCCTCGTGGATGAGTGCGTTCGCTTCGCGCGCGCGGCGGGCTACCGCAAGATCATGCTGTGGACCCAGAGCGAGCTGCGCGCGGCTCGACGCCTGTACCAGGCGGCGGGCTTCCGCGTCGTGGGCAAGGAGAAGAACCACAGCTTCGGCAAGGACCTCGTCTCCGAGACCTGGGAGCTGGAGCTGTGACGAGGTCGGGGTCCTTCGAGGATCATTTTTCGGAGATTGCCGCCGCCTACGCAGCACATCGCCCTTCTTACCCTGCCGCGCTCGTTGATTTCCTGGCCCGGCTCGCTCCCGAGACGCGCCTCGCGTGGGACGCGGGCTGCGGCTCGGGCCAGCTGTCCGTACTCCTGGCCGGGCCGTTCGACCGTGTGGTCGCGACCGACGCGAGCGCCGAGCAGATCGCGCGCGCCGCGCCACACCCGAAGGTTGAGTACCGCTGCGCTCCGGCCGGTGTCAGCGGCCTGCCGGCGCGGGTGGTGGACCTCGCGACCGCCGCCCAAGCCGCGCACTGGTTCGACCTGCCGGCCTATTACGCCGAGGTGCGGCGCGTGACCAGACCCGGCGGGATTGTCGCGCTGATCAGCTACGGCGTCGTCATGGCGGGCGCCGATCTGGACGCGGTCATCCGGCCGTTCTACCGGGACGTCCTCGCGTCCTACTGGCCGCCCGAGCGCCGGCATGTGGACGACGGCTATCGCGCGTTGCCGTTCCCGTTCGCGGAGCTCGACGCGCCCCCCCTCGAGATCCGGCTCGATTGGCGACTCGAGGATCTCGTCGGCTACATCGGGACCTGGTCTGCCGTGTGGGCGCTCGAGCAGGCGGAAGGGCCTGGCCCGTTCGCGACGTTCCGCCGCGCTTTAGCAGGCGTCTGGGGGTCAGCGGCGGTCCGTACGGTCCGCTGGCCGTTGGCGCTGCGGGTCGGTCGCGTGTGAACAGATCCTTCGCGCAGATCCTTCGCGCCTGCGGCGCTCAGGACGACAGGCTCGCTCGCTCTGCGAAAAGAGGAAGGGGTCAAACCACACCCCCTTCTTCTTTTACCGTAGCCGCCCAGCGCTGTCATCCTGAGCGAGCGCGCGGAACGCGCGCGACGCGAAGGATCTGCTGGACCTGAGACGCTACGGCGTGGGATCCTTCGTCACCGCCGCCTGGAACAGCGGGAGATACCGGCCGTACCCTTCTGCCTCCAGGCGGTCGACCGGAATGAATCGCAGGGCCGCCGAGTTCATGCAGTAGCGCAATCCCGTCGGCGGGGGACCGTCGTCGAACACGTGGCCCAGATGAGAGTCGGCGTGGGCCGAGCGGATTTCCGTGCGCACCGTGAAGAGCGACCGATCGACGCGCTCGCGGACATTGCCCGCCTCGAGCGGTTTGGTGAAGCTCGGCCACCCCGTGCCGGACTCGAACTTGTCGAGCGAGCTGAAGAGCGGCTCACCCGACACGACATCCACATAGATCCCCGGCCGGTGGTTGTCCCAGTACTCGTTATGGAACGGCGGCTCGGTGGCCTCGTGCTGGGTCACCTCGTACTGCCGCGGTGCGAGCGTGCGGCGCAGGTCGGCATCGCTCGGCTTCTGGAACTTCATCGGATTCCATCCTTTCGCGCTGCCCTGGGCGCTCGCGCCGCTGGTCAGGGACGCGAGCGCGAGCGCGAGCACCAGGGCGCGACCCATGGCGTCGCCTACTTGACCGTGAACCGCACCGTGTCGACCACGAGCGGTTTCAGGGGGACATGCTTCCAATCCGCCACGACGGCGATCACCCGGTGGGGGCCGGGCGTGAGGGAGTCGAGTACGAACTCGGTCTGCCCCCGGCCGAGATGCAGGATCCCGGCCACGCCGCGGGGAATCGTATCGTCGACCGGCGTGAGGTCGTGGTCCACGAACAGGTGATGATGTCCCGTCCCGGGCCGCTCCACCGTGGCGGGGACGATCTCCACCCCGGTCGCGACGAGCACGACCTTCACCGGCCCGCTGACCGTGGCACCGTTCGCGGGCGCCGTAATTTTGACTTTCGCGTGACGAGTCTGTGCCGGCGCGGCGAGGGGGAGCAACAACGCAGCACCGAGCGCGAGTCTGGGAATGCGGATCTTCACGGGGATTGCCTCCTGTCCTGCGTGTGGTGCCTCCGTCAGTAATTAGGCCCCGAGACGAAGCCGACACAAGGGATCGTTCGGGGTACTCTGTCGGTGGCCCTGTGGATGCTGTTCGCGGGGACCGCGCCGCTGCTCCTGGCGCGGGTCATCAAGACGATGGGCGGCTCTGGACGATGCCCTTCAGGAATGCTTCGAACACGCGGTCGGACCACCAGGACCGGTACCGCGTGAGCTCCGCCAGCGCCTGGTCCGCCGTCCGCGCGGATTGATACGCCCGGGCGCTCGTGAGCGCGTCGTAGACGTCGAGCATTCCGACGATCTGCGCGGCGAGTGGGATTTCATCGCCCTTGAGGCGGTCGGGGTAACCGGTCCCGTCGTACCGCTCGTGGTGCCAGCGGATGATGGGTTTGAGGTCCCAGGGGAACTCGACGCTCGCCAGCAGCTCGATCCCCCAGATCGGGTGCATCTGCACCAGCTCGCGCTCTTCGCGCGTGAGCGGACCCGGCTTGCGAAGCAGCTCGTGCGGGATGCGCAACTGGCCTACGTCGTGCACATAGGCACCCAAGAGGACCGCCGTCTCATCGTGGTCGTCGAGCCCCAGCACCCGGGCCATCGCGACGGCGTTTCGCGCCACGCGCTCGCAGCGGCCAAACGTGTAGCTGTCGCTCGATTCGATTGATTGCCCCCAGGCGCGTACCACCGCCAGGTACGCCTCCTTGAGTTCTGCCAGTTTCCCACCCACGTGAATCAGGTCCACCCGGGCGTCCAGCCGCTGGAACAGCCGGGAGGCGGTGTTGAGCAACCGGAGCGCTTCCTGGTTGCGTGCCATGGCTTGATACAAGAGGGCCAACTCCCTCGAGGCTTCCGCCTCGCCGAGCACGGCGCCCGCGGTGGCGGCCAGTTCGATCGCGGAGCGGAGCCGCGACTCGGCGAGCACGATGCGGCCCGTCTCACGGTACACCATGCCGATTACCCGATAGGCCTCGGCCTTGGCGCTCTGCGCACCCAGCTGGTCGAACACCGCGAGGGCTTCCTCCGCCTTCTGCCGCGCGTCCTCGAAGCGCTGGCGCGTCACGTCTAGCTCGGCGTGATTGACGAGGCAGAGTCCCCGCAGATATACGTCGCCGACCCGCTCGGCGAGGGCGCGGCTCTCCCGGAAGTAGCAGTCCGCCGCGTTGAGCCATCCCCGGTCCGCGCTCACCATCCCCAGATTGTGGTAGGCGAGCGCGCATCCGTGGTCGTCACCGCAGTCGCGGTACGCGTCGAGCGACCGCTCGTAGCGCGCGATGGCTTCGTGGAGCTCGCCCCGGATGTTCGCGAGGATACCCAGATTCTGCTCCACGCGCGCGCGCACCTCGCGGTTCGATCCACCGAGCTCGAGGGCCTCGAGGAACACCCGGCGCGCGTCGTCCGGTGCGCCGGTCGAGAGGTACAGGCCGCCGAGGGTGTTCAGTGCTTCCGCCGCGAGCAGGTCGTCGCCCGCCTGCCGCGCCACCTCGTAGCTCCGCTGGCACAGCGCGGTCGCCGCAGCGACCTCCGAGCGATGGCGCCGCACCACCGCGAGCCGCCGCAGCGCTTCGGCCAGGACCGTCTGCTCGCCGCCGCGCTCAGCTGCGGCGATTGCCGCTTCGTAACACGCGATCGCATCGGGCAGACACGCGGCCCGCTCTCGCTCCCGTGCCTCATGCAGGAAGTCGGCGGCCTGCCGGGGTTCGCTCACGCCAGCCTTACCAGGCGATGGCATACTCGGAGAAGTGGTGCAGCTCCCCGGTGACCCGTTGGGCGAGCAGGTCGTCCGCCGAGAGCAGGTACTCGAGGATGCCGAGCGCATCCGTCGTGTAGGCGATCTGTTTCGGGGCGATCGAGCCGAGCAGGTCGCAGTTGGCGTAGCTCATCGTGAGGTACGCGGTCTGCTCGAACTGCAGGCCCTCGGGCTGGAAACGCACGGCGTTCACGGGGCCGGACGCCACGACGGCGGTGATCATCGTCGGAGCCGCGAGCGCGCCCGCCGGGATGACGAGCGAGTACGCGCCGATCTGAATCGTGCCCCCCTCGGGCCCGATGGTCTGGGTCGCAGAGTCGGACGGCAGCGGCTGACACGTGAGTAGGCCCGGCGGCGCGAGCGGGCCACCAATCAAAGCGCTGTGCGGTGTCGGCGCCGGGGAGGGGACGCCGAGCGGTGAGCGATCCCCACAGCCGAGCATGAACGCGCTGGCGGCACCGAGCAGGACGGCGAGCCGGAGATGCATCGTCTTCATACGCCGGTTCCCCTGTGGCCGCGGATGAGTCCGGACGGCGTGGTCCGCGGCGCGGCCCCCGCCTCCCGAGCCGACGTCTTGGACTCGTCGAAACGACGCATCCACGAGCAGCCCGGCTCTGGTGTGCCGGTTCGCACTGCCGTAGTGGCGCGCAGGAGCAAGGCGACAGGGTCGATCGGCGAATACTTCAGGTTCGGGACGGCGTCGTAGCCGATCTGGACCGCTCGCGCGGCAGCAGAGGACCCGCTCGCGCCGACGACGTCGCGCAACGCGCCGCCGATGCGCTGAGCGAGCTTGACCGCGCCGGCTTGATCGGTACCGGGCGCGAGCACGGCGAACTCGGTCGGGCTCAACGCTCCCACGACATCGGACACTCGTGCGCTACGGACCAAGATGCTTCCCGCCTTTGGGTCCGCCGGATCCGCATCCAGCGCGAACACCACGCAGGCGAGCCCGCCACGCGCACGTGACATCAGAGCTCCGAGCTCCCGGGCCCGGCGCGCCAGGGCGGGCCGAGTGTGGAGCCCCGTCGCCGGATCCATCAGCCCCGCGAGCGCGACGTCGATGTTCCGCTTCGCCTGCAGGTAGGTCTCGAGGCTGAGCAAGAGCTCCTCGGGGTCGGGCGGGTAAAGGACAAAATCCCAGACGCCGGCCCGCAGGGCGGCCACGCGCTGCTCCGGCGTGGGCTTGTTGGGAGCGAGGATGAGGGTGGGCACCGTGTGCCCGATTCGCGGATCGCTGTGCAGCAACCGGCACGCGTCGATGCCCGACATGTCCGGCAATTCCGCGTCGATGATAATCGTGTCCGGCCGGACGTCCCGTACCCACTCCGCCGCCAGGGTGGCGGTGTGCACCTGGACCACGGCGTAGTGCCTGCCTTGGAACACGCTCGCAAGCGAGTGCTCCGGAATGGCCGCGATCAGGATCAGGGGCGGAGCAGAGGCGGTGGCGGTCATAGGATCCCTGCCACAGCACCGCAACTAGCAGGCCGAGCGGTCGGCGTGCGGGAGAATCGCGGTCTCGGCCCGGCAGTGTTGCGCCGAGGACACACCGCATCCGTTATCATTGCTCCGTGACAGTGACCCCGGCGTCTCAACCCTCCTCCCCCGGCTCCCCTTCGTGGTCGCGGCCCGACGACGCGGTGCGCCAAGCGCAGCTCGACGCGATGAAACGCCGCGCGACCGGGCTCCTGGGGCTCGCGGCCGCGGTGTTCGCGGGCGCGAGTGCGTTCGAAGGCCAGTATCCCTGGCTCGGCTACGTGCGCGCCACGGCCGAGGCATCGCTCGTGGGGGGCCTCGCCGACTGGTTCGCCGTCACGGCGCTGTTCCGGCATCCGCTCGGGCTGCCGATCCCGCATACCGCCATCGTGGCCACCCGCAAGGAGCGGATCGGCCGGATCCTGGGCACGTTCGTGCAGAATCACTTCCTGTCTCGCGAAGTCATCACGGCCAACCTGCGGGCGGTGCGGCCCGCCGAGCGGGCCGCTCGGTGGCTCGCCGACCCGGAGCACAGCCGGCGCATCGCGCGCCAGATCGCGGGCGGTCTCGCGAAGACCCTCGAGGCGCTCCCCGACGAGGACGTGCGGGTGCTGGTCCACGAAGTTGTGAGCGCCCGGCTCCGCGCGACGCGCGTCGCGCCGGCGCTCGGCAAGACCCTCGCGCTCGTCCTCGCCGACGACCGCCATCAAGCGCTGCTCAATGAGGCCGTCCGGCTCGCCGCGGAGGCGGTGCGCGACAACCGGGACGTGATTCGCGACAAGGTGCGGACGGAGAGCCCCTGGTGGGTGCCCGGGGTCGTGGACGACCAGATCTTCCAGCGCATCATCGGGACCGTGGAGAGCCTGTTGCGCGACATCGGGACCGATCCGTATCACCCTCTACGGGCCGCGTTCGACACCGCGTTGCGGGACTTCGTCGACCGACTGCAGCACGCGCCCGACGTCATCGCCAAGGCAGAGGCCCTGAAGGAAGAATGGCTCGCGGACCCGTCTCTCGCCGACCTGTCCACTCGCCTGTGGGAAGCGACGCGACGCGCCATCGTCGCCTATGCGACCCGGGCGGACGGCGGACGCGACGCCGGGCCCTTGGAGCGCGGCCTGAGCGAGTTCAGCGCAGCGCTGCTGGCGAACGAAGCCCTGCTCGCCGAGATGGACGACTTGGTGATCGACCTGACGGCCACGGCGGTGGAGCGGTATCGCCACGAGATCGGCGACTTGATCGCCCAGACGGTCGCTGGTTGGGACCCGGAGGCGACGTCGCGCCGCTTCGAGCTGGCCGTGGGGAGAGATCTGCAGTTCGTCCGGATCAACGGCACGCTCGTCGGTGGGCTGGTCGGGCTCGCGATCTACACGGTGTCGCAGCTGCTCCGCTGAGCGGGAGCGCGCAACGGTGTAGACGTAGGGGCGCAGCATGCTGCGCCCCTACATCGATCATGCACCGAGGGCAGCCTTCGCCGCTTCGATCGCTTTGTGGGTACCCGCGACTGCCAGGACGGTGGGCCCGGTGCGTCCGCGCAAATTCACTTGGGCCAGCGTCCGGCCGATGACCACGCTTCCCGGTTGGGGTCGGCCACGAGGGGGATCGGGACGTGGGGCCCGACGATCAACCCGCCAGGACGACCGTCAGGGACGTGAGGAACGCGTGCGCGTCCTGCATGGCGGCAAATGCTACACGAGCCCCTCCATGAGGGACAGAGTCACACGGTTCGCGGATGGAGCGGGGGCGGCATCACGCTGCCGGGGGCCTCTTGTACTCGAACAACTCGCTCGGAGTCACCCGCAGCGCGCCACACAGGCGCTCGATCGTATCGGCTCGAATCAGGCTGAACCGCCCACTCGGCCGGGTGAGCCGGTAAATGGTGTTCAGGCTGAGGCCGGTGAACTTGGCCAGGCCATAGGCCGACATACCCTGCGCCTCCAGCAACTGCCGCAACCGCAGGCGCAGTAGGCCTCTACGGCGATAGCGGACTTTCTCGCCCCGATACTGTGGCATATCGCCTCCTTGCTATATATGACACGTAGAGCTATTATAGTACTATACATATTATAACATGAATGGTTGCTATAACACCATGGGCATCGATCGGGTTCGTGGGTCCGCAGGAGTCGCCGGGTGCGTGCTGGCGGTCGCCGCGGCGTTCGCGCCGGGGCTGGCAGCCCAGGGCGCCAAGGAGGCGAACGGCCGGGGCCGGCCTAGCGCCACCGTCGCGGGCCCCTCGTCTCACCTCCAGCCGGCCCGCGGCATCCTCGGCGACCTGGTCGGCGCCTGGCAGTTCCAGATCTGGTTCGCCGGGAACTTCAGCGGGACGCCCGACGCGTCGGGCATCCGGGTGATGAAGGCCTTGTTCGACGACCTGCGTCTGGAATGGACCGAGGTGCTCGACCACTCCCAGCTGCAGGGCCAAGGCCTCGTCGGCTTCGATCCCTCGAGCGACCGTTTCTTCAGCACGTCCGTATACAACGTGGGGTCTGCGCCCGAGCTGCTCACCGGGATCCCGGACGATGCTCAGCCGAGCATTACGTTCTACGCCATCTCCATTGCGCCCGGTGCGGGCGAGCCGCCCCCTCCGCCGATGTCTACCCTCGCCATGGTCGACCACGATCACTTCACGTGGATGGCACAGGACCGCGCGTGGCGCGCCGTCTTCACCCGCCGCTAGCCACGACCTCCATCACGAGCAACAACAGGTCGTAGGGCGCCGCGCTCTCGCGCTGTGGCCTGGCTGTTGCTAGAATTTCCCTCGTGCCCCCCCCACCAGCGCTTGCGGGCTGCGCGAGCCCGGAGGCACAACGGGTGCCGAGCGTACTACGGGACGCCATGCGTGACCGAGGTCAAATGCAACGGACCGCTGCCGGCATTGGGCAGGAGCGGGCGGCTCGACTAGACGCGCTCGAGCGAGCCTCACCGGAGTGGCGCCCGTGGGTCGAGCTGCTGCGGGCGACGTTCCAGGCAGACGCTGACCTTGCCCCGGCCCCGGAGCCGTTGACGCCGGACGCGCGACCGCGCTCGCCCGCGGACATCGCTCCTCTGCTGCATGGACGCACGGTGCGGTTCGACGCGGGGCGGCTGCGGAGTCTAGTGCAGCGGCTGGGCGAGCTCGTCGACTTGAGAAGTGTGGCGGAGCTCGAGGTGGTCGGGCTCGCCGCCGCCGCCGTGCGGCAGGATAGCGCGGTGCTCGAGCGGGCAGCGAGGCAGGCGGAGATCGAGCCTGCGGCCTTCGAGACCGTCGTGAACCTCGCCGTGTGGCCGTTGCTGCAGGCGTGCGGCCGCCAGCTGCAGACCCATATCCCATCGGGGTGGAGTCGCGGCTATTGCCCGGTCTGCGGGGCATGGCCGGTGCTCGCGGAGCTGCGCGGGCTCGAGCGAACCCGTTGTCTCCGGTGCGGGCGCTGCGGTGGCGACTGGCAGCGGCCCTGGCTCGCGTGCGTTTACTGCAGCGAGCGCGATCACGAGCGCCTGGGATCGCTGGTCATCGCAGGGCGGGCCGAGGGACGGACCGTCGAGACGTGTGCGAGCTGCCACGGTCATCTCAAGTCGTTGGCCACATTGCAGGCGGTGGCGCCCCCGGATCTCTTGGTGTCCGATCTCGAGACAGTGGAGCTCGACCTCGCAGCGTGGGAGCGGGGGTTCCGGCGGCCGGCCCGGCCGGGATTCCTGGTGGCGGTGCGGCTCGAGGGCGTGGAGCCGTGACTTAGGCGCGTTTCGCGTGGGGCGCCTGGGCGCTGGCGAGCGAGCGGACGTGCTCCACAGCCCGCTCGGCGACTTCGAACAGGCGATACAGGTCGGCCTGGAGGGCGTCGACCGTGGCCTGGCGCTGGGCGGTCTGCTCCAGCGCCCGCCTGAGCTGCTCCTCGGTGGCGTGCCACTTGGCGAGCCGCTGCTCGAACTCCGCCATGCGCTTATGCACGAACCGCAGGTTGCCGGCGCGATTCTCGAGATCCTCGAGGGTCGTCGTGAGCGCCGCGGTGCGATCGGTGGCGCCGGTGAGGGCTCCGGTGAGCTGACCGGCGCGCTCTTCCAACTGCTGCGCGATACTGGCCGCCTCCGCCCGCAGCTGTGAGGCACGCGCCAAATGCTCGGTGGCGGAGTTGAGCGCGGCCTGCCGCAGCTGCAGCTCCTGCCCCAGCGCCCTGGTCTGTTCGGCGAGCAGCTCGAGGCTCTGGGCACGGCCTTCCAGCGTCGTCACCGCCGTGTCGATCTGCGTCATGCGGCGTTCCGCTCGCTCCACCGTTCCCACCACCGTGGGCACCAGTTTCTCGATGCGCGCCGCCTCCGCGGCGTGGGCCGTGAGGCCCTGGAACTGCTGGTCGGTGGTGTTCATACGAGCCGCCAGCCCTGCAGTACGCTCGTCGAGCTGCGCCGCCGTCCCTGTGAGGTCGGTCAGCCGGGTGTTCAGCTGCTCGACGAGCTGGCGGCGCGACTCGATCTGGGCCATCGATTGCGACAGGCGGTCGGAGTCCGCGCGCACCGATTCGACCGTCGGCTTCATCTCTTCCACTGCCGCGAGCTCGCGGCGCAGCGCCGCGACCGACTCGGTCACTTCGCCGAGCCAGGTCTTTGTGCCGGCCTGCGCCTCGCGCACCCGCGCGACCTCGCCCTCTGCCACCCGCATGCGCTCCAGCGCATCCTTCACCTCTTCGTGTGTCCCCTTCAGGCTCGCGAAGTCGCGCAACGCCGCCTCCACCGACGGCTGCGCCTTTTCGAGTCGCGCCACCCGCTGGGTCATTTGCTCGACCGTCTGGGCGAGCCGCTCGGCGTCCCCCTGCACGGCGCCGAGGTGCTCGGTCTGGGTTTCGAGGTGTGCCACGGTCTCGGATAGGCTCCCGAGCTGCTTCGTGAGCCCGTCGGCCTGGGACCGGACGTCCCCGATGGTGCGGCTCGATTCGTCCAGCGTGCGACAGCGGGTCTCCATGTCCGTGAGCGAACCGCGCAGATCCAGGATGCGCTGCCCGACAGCGTCGAGCCCCTGGTTCTCGAGCTCGAAGCGCTTGACGGTCCGCTGGACCTCATCGCGCAGCCCGTTCAGGCGTCCGTGCAGCTCCTGATCCGCCTGCGCGATCTGGTCGTGACGCACGCTCACCTCTCGCGACCTCGCCAGCAGATCGCCGTGGAGCGCCTGCAGGTCGGTGACACGGGTCTCGAGCGCGCCGAGACTCTTGGCGTTGGCTTCGTGTGTGCGAATCTTGGCGTCGATATCCCGCATGACGTCGTCGAGCTGGGTGGCCTTGCCGAGGGCGCGATCGACCGCCTCGCGCTGCTGCTCCAGCACCGCGACCTTCTGCGTGACGTAATCGGCGAGGGCCTTCAGCGTGCCCAGCTGTCGCTTGGTGTCGGCCGCGTCGGCCGCGGCCTGCGTCAGATGGGCGAACCCCTCCTCGAGTCCGGTCACGCGGGTCTGCGCTGCTCCGACGCTTCCTTGCACCTGCTGCTGTCGCTCCTCGAGGGCGTGCAGCCGGGCGGCCGCGGCCTCACCGACGCGATTCAACTCGTCCTGGCGCTGCCGGGCGCGGTCGAACGTATTGGAGAGGTCGCGCACCTGGCCCGTGAGCGTGTCCGCGTCGGCGCGCAGCGACTTGAGGCCGCCGGCCGACTCGAGCAGGCTCGTGAGATCGCCCTTCAGCGCGAGCGCCGCGTCGAACGTGGCGCGCAGCTGCTCGATCTCGGTGCGAAGGGTCTTGACGTCTTCCGCTGTGTGCTCGACCTGCGTTTCGGTGCGGCGCTGCGTGCGCGACACCCCTTCGGTCTGCTCGTCGAGCGTGGCCAGGACGGGGACGAGCCGCTCGAGCGCCTTGACGCGCCCCTGCAGTTCCGCCACGACCTTCTGGGCCTCGGCGATCGGCTGGGTGAGCTGCGTGAGCTGTTGAGTCGCGTCACGCGCCCCGGCGGTGAGCGCCTCGAAGGCGACGCGCTCACGCTGCATTTGCGCCAGAATGGAACGGAGCTCCGCAGGCAGCTGCGCCGGCGTGGTCGCATGTCCGAAGAGCTTCCAGGCCATTGCAGTCCTCGGCGAAGATATAAGGAAGCGGTCGGTGCTGGAGGAGCATAAGAGATGAAGCAAGCCGTGTGCCTGACCGTGGCATTTGCCGCTACCTCAAGTGGGGCGCCGGGTTACGGACCGGGAGCAGGCGAGCCGACCGGGTCGCGCGTCTCGTCTACCGCGTGATCCGTTGCAGAATCCGGTGATGACGGACGACCGCAGGTGGGGTGATGTTCGTCACGCGAGCGAGCAAACGATCGTGGGCAAATGAAGCGGTGGAAAGCACGAGCGGGCGCACACTTGCGGGGAAGGGCGGAAAGTGAATCTTGCTGTACCCCTGGAGGACGACCGACGGTGACCGTTTGGGCAGAGACTATCGCGCGCCGGTTGCGCGCGTTCCACCTCGACAGCATCAGGAACCAGATGCTCGTGTTCGCGGTGGTCGCGACCATCCTGCCCGCGCTGGCCCTGACCGTGGCGTCGTCCCGCCAGGACCGGCGCTCGATCGTTGACCAGATCGCCCAGGAGCTGCGTGGCACGAGCGCCGAAGCGGCCTGGGAGATCGATCAGTGGCACAGCGATCGGCTGCGCGATCTCCGAGTGGCGGCGACGGCCTACGCGGTGGCGGAGAACCTGGTCCGGGCACAGGCCAACGCCGAGGCGGTCGGCCGGCTGCGCGAGTACCTCAACTCCGTGCGCGAGCGCTGCTCGGACTGCGAGGCGCTGCTTGTGGTCGAGGGACATGGCCGGTTCGTGGCGTCGAGCGGCGGCCGCATGACCGGCGTGCAGTTCTCTCAGGACAGGTTGTTGAGCCTCCGGACGAGTGATGCGCTCGTGGGCGACCCGTACTGGGACGCCGGGCTCGGGAAGGCGGCGATCGGGCTCGCGGTACCGATCCGCCAGCCGGATGGACGGTACGTCGGGGCGCTCATGGCGAAGCTCAATCTGCGAGCGGTGGCCGACGTGCTGCAGCGGCTCGCGCCGCGCGCCGCGGCCGGGGGCGACCTGTACGTGATGACGGATCAGGGCAGGCTGATCCTGAAATCCCGTGTCAGCTCGGCGGACCTGATGCGCATCAAGGTCTCGATGGCGCAGGAACTGCTCGACCGCGAAGGCAGCACCGTGGAATACAGGCGCGCCGACGGCCAGAACGTCATCGGGACCCTGCGGCGGGTGCCCGCGCTCCGCTGGGCGGCGGTGGTGGACATGCCACGGGCGGAGGCGTTCCGTCAGGCGGGCGGGGGAGGCGGCGCCGGCCTCGCGCTGGTCGTGCTCCTTGTGGTGGCAGGGCTGGCCAGCTACGTGGGCTTGCTTCTCGTACGCCCGCTCCGACGTCTCTCCAGCGTGGCGGCCAAGGTGGCCGCCGGGGACCACTCGGTCGAGCTCCCGACGGGCGGTGGGGGCGAGGTGGGCCAGCTGACGCAGGTGTTCAAGAACCTGGTGACCCGCGTGCGGGAGCGCGAGGGCCAGGGCGAGCTGGAGCGCCTCTCCGTCACCGACGGGCTCACCGGGCTGTATAACCGGCGGCATCTCATGGGGACGCTCGCCAACGAGGTCCAGCGGTCGCGCCGCCTGCGGCGGGCCTTCTCAGTGCTGCTGGCCGACGTCGATCACTTCAAGCAGTACAACGACACGCACGGGCACCTTGGGGGGGACGCGGTGCTCGTGAAGATCGCGGAGATCTTGCGCCAGACCACACGGGGCGTCGACAGCGTGGCCCGTTACGGCGGTGAGGAGTTCCTGGTCATGCTGATCGAGGCGCCGATCGCGACGGCCGCCGCCGTGGGCGAGCGCCTCCGGGCCCGCGTGGCGGCTGAAGAATTCAGTGGCGGGCGGGTGACGGTGAGCGTGGGTGCCGCCGAGTATCCGACGCACGGGGAGACGCCGGAGGAGCTCATCGCGAGCGCCGACGCGGCGATGTATCAGGCGAAGGGGGAGGGCCGCGACCGCGTCGTGGTCGCCGGCCGGAGAGCGGAGCGGGAGCAAGAGGGAAAAAGGCGTCGCAAAGGTGAGGGCTGACGGCGAGACAACCCTGTCGCATTCGCGCCCCTCGGTGCCGCAAAAACGCCCTAGGACCGGGCCCCAGTGGTCCCAAACTTCATGACATCGGATGCAAGAGCACCGTCGCGAGGTCTTGCGCGCCGCGAGCGTGGCCCTCCAGGGGCGAGCGGTCACCCTGTGGGAGGTTTCGTCGCGCGCGGAGGTGACCCCGGTCATGACCAGCGCCGCGAGTTCCCGGTCCCCGGACACACGCCTCGACCTCGATAGTACGCTCCATCGCTGGGGTGCCCCGATCATCCAGGGCAGTCGCTGGGTCGGCTGCCGGCTGGACGATACGGGGCCTTGGTGCGTAGCCCCTGTGCGGAGGCAGCCTGCAGCCCCGCCGCCTGACGGCGTGGAGCGCCGCAGCCGGGAGCGGATCACCCTCGAGCTGGCGGGTCTCTGTCTGGGCCTCGTGGACCAGCCCCCTGTGGTCAGCCGGCCCCGCCTGCCGGAGCCCGACGCCCTGGCTGAGTTGGTACGCCAGCCCAGCGTGATTGCGCACGAGGTCGCCAATCCTTTGACGGCCGCGCTGGCCAGCCTCGAGCTGTCCCTCGATCTGATTCGAACGGCCGAATCGCTGGCGCCTTCCTTCCGAGCGGAGCTGCTCAGCGAGCTCGCGGGCGTGGGGGAAGGCATGGACCAGGCCATCCAGTTTCTGCGCTCGATTCAGGATCGCGCGCGAGGAGGCCTGGCCCGCTCGGAGCGGTTCGACGCGGCAAACGTCGTCCGGTCATGCGTGGCGCTGGAGCGGCCTCTGGCGCTCAAGCGCAGCGTCGCGCTCCAGGGGGTCATCACCGTGAGCGGCATCTTTCTCCAGGGTGATCCCAATGCCCTGTATCAGGTGCTCACCAACCTCATCCGCAATGCGGTCTCGGCGTCGCGGGAGCGGAACGCACCGGTCGTAGTCACTCTGGGGCAGGTGGGCGAGGCGCTGCGCATGACGGTCCAGGACCACGGGGTGGGAATCGCGGGGGAGCATCTCGAGCGGATCTTCGAGCCAGGCTTCACGACCCAGGAGTTCGGCTCGGGCTCGGGGACGGGACTGTTGGTGGTGCGTCAAATCACCCAAGACATGTTCGGCGGCTCGGTCAAGGTGGATTCGGCGGTGGGTCGCGGCTCCACCTTCGAGATCACGCTTCCGATTCCCGTGCAGCGCACGCCACGCGGGCGGCGCCAGGCCTAGGCTCGAGAAACGGCCCCGCGACGGTGCGTCGTCGCGGGGCCGTTGTGCACGTTAGTGGGACGCCGCGGTTACGCGGAACTCGTCGCCCCATGGCCGTTGCCGTTGGCAACGCCAAACACCTTGGAGCGGCCGCCCGTGACGGCCAGCCAGCGCTTGCGCTGGGCGATCAGGTCGTCGAGCTGCTGGCGCAGCCTGGCGATGTCCGTATCCACGCTCTGGATCCGCCAATCGATGTAATGCTCGGCTTGGTCCGGGGTCCAGTCCGTGGAGCCGGTGAAGATCACCTGCTCCTTGAAGGACACATCCTCAGCCAACTTCAAGCCCTCGCGCTCCACCGCACCTTCACCCTCGACGGCACCTGCCTTCGTTGCCAACAGTTCTACCTTCCGTCCCATGTGATCCTCCTGAAATGCCTCTGAACGGTCCCATGTCATCTGCTGGGCACTGCGCACTCCGATGATCATTCCTAGTCCGAGCACCTGACATCGCTCCTTAATGGGCACGCGCGAGCGTGGTTATGCCTCTTGACGGCAGCCTGCAGGCGTGACAACTTGTCCTCATTGGTGGAGCCCATTAGGTCACTAAAATAGGACCAATTTGTCATCTGTCAAGGCCGTAAAAGGAACTAATAAGGGCCCCGTTTCAGACCGGCTGGCCCGGCTGCTCGACGCCTTCAGCCCCTGGCCAGGCATCTCGCTCACTTATCGACAGTTCGCCGCCGAGCTCGGACCGCCGGTCACGGAGGTCGCGATCAAGAAGTGGCCGCAGCGGAAGAAATTCCCAGCGGATGTGGCGAGGATGATCGTGACCAGGGGGCGGCAGCGAGGCCTCGAGGGTGTGACGCTCGAGTGGGTGCTCTGGGGTGATGGTCCCGGGCCCCAAAGGGGGCTAAAGGACGCCCAAAAGCACACTGAGGAGCCCCATGGCCAACCCGCCTCCCGCATCGCCGCGGCCCTGCAGGCGGATCTAAGTCATAACGAGTTCGGCCAGTGGTCCTCGGCGGAGGTGCAGCACACGGTCATCTGGGCGCTGAAGGACCTGGGCCGGCGCCTTCGCGTGCTCCAGTTCGACATGGGGCAGACGTTCGAGCTGACGGACGGGTGGGCGAGAGAAATCGGCCTCCCCGTGCGGCCAAAAGGCGCCACCATCAACACACCCTCCGATCAGCGCGCCTAGATCCCGAACAGCAGGCGATCGAGCGCGAACTTTCCCGCACCGAGAAACAGCAGTGCGATTGCTCCGACGAGGAGCAAGCACTCGAACTCCCAACCCCCTTCGCCCGTGAACCCCTTGTGCATTTGCAGGACTTTGAGGCGAATCGCGCCCAGCATGACGAGGATGAACCCGGCCGCCGCTGCCTGCGTGAGCAAGCCAACCAGCGTCGCCAGACCGCCCAACGGCTCGGCGATGGAGAGGACCCTCAGCAGCGACAGCAGGCCCGCAGGCAGCTGAGCCGACGGCTGCATCTTCCACATGGCGCGCTTCTGGTTGCCGTGGACGAGAAAGACGGTCCCGACACCCAGTCGGAGCGCCAACAGACCCCAGTCGCTGAACTGATGCAGGCTCGACAGGACGCTCATGAAGTCCCCCCGGTTGCTCGGCAAAATCTCGCCCGGTTACACTTGTGGCATTCAAGATATTCGCTTTTCCGCGTGCTGACGCGCGATGGGTGGCTGCTCTTCCTGACGCGGTGTACCCGTCTGTTCGCCTACGGCGCGTTGTCCGTGGTCCTGGTCTTCTATCTGGCGAGCCTCGGCCTGAGTACGTCCCAAACCGGCGTGCTGCTGACCCTCACGCTGGTCGGGGATACGGTCGTCTCCCTCTACCTCACGACGCACGCCGACCGGATCGGGCGCCGCCGTATGCTGATCGTGGGTGCCATGCTCATGGCGGCCGCCGGCCTGGCGTTCGCCTCCACCCGCAATTTCGCGTTCCTGGTCGTCGCCGGGACGATCGGCGTTATCAGTCCGAGTGGCAACGAGGTCGGGCCGTTTCTCTCGATCGAGCAGGCCGCGCTGTCGCAGGTTGTTCCCGGTCAGACCCGGACAGCGGTATTCGCCTGGTACACCCTCGTGGGGTCGTTTGCGACCGCCCTGGGCTCACTCGGCGGAGGGACCCTGTCGCATCTCCTGCAGAAGACGGCCATAGCGCCGGTCGAGAGCTATCGGGTTGTCGTTCTGCTCTACGCCGTCTTGGGAGTCGTGCTGGCACTCCTGTTCACCCGTCTCTCGCCCGCCGCTGAAGTGAGCGTGCCTGGAGCGGGGTCCTTCGGCATCGGTCGCTCTCGGGGAGTGGTGCTCAGGCTATCGGGCCTCTTCGCGCTCGACTCCTTTGCAGGCGGCTTCGTGGTGCAGAGCTTTGCCGCCTACTGGTTCTATCTGCGGTTTGGCGTGAACCCCGCGACGCTCGGTGCGATCTTCTTTTGGGCGAATGTCCTGGCCGGGGTTTCGGCACTGTTGGCGTCCCGCCTAGCTACGCGCTTCGGCCTCGTCCGCACCATGGTGTTCACGCACCTGCCGTCCAACATCCTGCTCATTCTCGTGCCGTTGATGCCGAGCCTTCCGCTCGCGACACTGGTGCTGCTGGCGCGCTTCAGTATCAGTCAAATGGACGTACCAACCCGGCAGTCCTACATCATGGCCGTGGTTGGGCCGGACGAGCGGTCGGCGGCGGGAGGCGTTACCGGTGTGGCCCGAACGATCGGCGCCGCTCTCGCCCCCGTGTTCGCGGGATTCCTGTATGCTCGCCCTTCGCTGATGAGCATGCCGTTCTTCATCGCGGGAGCACTGAAAGTCGTTTACGACCTGTTGCTGTACAGAGGATTCGCGCGGAGCGCCGCGCAGCAGAAGTGACAACCGGGTCGCACGCCACTGTGGGCCCGGGCTCACGCACTTCCTTCGTGTCCGGATGGCTTACTTCCCGTCGTACGCCTGCTGCAGGCCCTTGATGTCGATCTTTTTCATTTTCAGCATGGCCTGCATGGTCCGGTTCGCCTTCTCGGGATCTTTGTCTCCCAACATCCTCCCCAGCGCGGTGGGAACGATTTGCCAGGACAGGCCATACTTGTCCTGCAGCCAACCGCATTGATCCTCTCTGCCGCCCGCCGACAGCTTCTTCCACAGCTCGTCCACCTCCGCCTGCGTCTCGCAATTCACGAATAGCGAGATCGCGGGAGTGAACTTGAACTGCGGGCCACCATTAAGGGCGTAGAACTGTTGTCCCTCGAGCTGGAAGGTCGCGGACATGACCGTCCCTTTGGGTCCCGGCCCTGCCGCTCCATAGCGCGTGACGCTCAGCACTTTGGAATTCTTGAAGATCGAGACGTAGAAATTCATCGCCTCTTCGGCTTTGCCGTCGAACCACAGGAACGGGATGATCTTCTGCATGTGAGCCTCCTCAGGACTGTCTATTGCCGTACAGGACCCCGCCTAGCCAGGCACAGGGCGGGCCGGTGACGAGGACGGCGATCGGGTACCACAGCGGACCCAGCTCGGGCTTGGCGATGTTGGCGATCACTCCAAGCAGGCCCGCCACGAGCCCGACGAGACCGAGGATCAGGGCGTGACGCACCGGCGCGTCCGGGGCAAGTCGCGCCGTGATGTAGCCGCCCAGGATCGTATAGACGATGCGATAGGCCGTGGCCATCACGTACAGCGCACCGGCCATCGGCTCACCCCACCGCGGGTAGACCTTGAGGACATGCAGTACCTGATCGGTGCCGAGGGAGAGGACGAACACCACAACGAACCCCGCGACCACGGCGCCGACGCTGCGCCACCGACGGCGCGGAGGGGCAGGGGGAAACGAGCTCGCGCCGTTCATGCGCGCCCCCTGGCTCGTGTCGACGCGAAGAGCTCGGCCAGCCTGTCATAGCTTGCCGCCACGCCACTCTCCATGTTGGACTTGATCACCGCGTCGCGCGCCGCGCGCGACTCGTAACGCATGGTATAAGTGAGGGTGGTCTTTCCCCCCTGCTCGACCAAGACGAGCGTACCCAGGGCCTCGCCCGGGTACCACGCCTCATCGAACTCTTCGGTGTTGACGATCCGCTCGGGAGCCTTGATCTCGCGGTACACGCCACCCATCCCCATCTTGGTCCCGTCACGATCGTGCTGCCACACGTAGCGGTACTTGCCGCCCACGCGCAGGTCGATCTCGCACACCGGCATGGACCAGCCGGGCGGTCCCAACAGCCAGCGCCGGACCAGGTCGGGCTTGGTGTGGGCGTCGAACACCAGCTGGCGTGGAGCGTCGAAGCTGCGCGTCATCACGAGCTCCCGCTCCCCAGGCGTCGTGAGTTTCAGAGCTCCGGCGGTGGTCATTGGCGATCTCCTGGTCTTGGTTCCTTGGCTTTGAGCTGCTCGAGCAGGGCATCGAGGCGCTGGTAGTTGCCCTCCCACAGCCGCCGGTAGCGCTCCAGCCATTTGGTCGCTTCCCTCAGCCGCTTGGGCTCGAGGCGGCGCGGCCGTCGCTGCGCGTCGCGGCCGCGCGAAACCAGGCCGGCGCGCTCCAGTACCTTCAGGTGCTTGGAGATCGCCGGCTGGCTCATCGCGAACGGCTCGGCTAGCTCCGTCACCGACGCCTCACCCGACGCCAGGCGGGCGAGGATCGCCCGCCGGGTGGGATCGGCGAGGGCCGCGAAGATGGTGTCGAGACGGTGTGTTGCGTGCATAACTTACTGGTTATATACGGGAGAGCGCGCCTACCGTCAAGCCCCGAGGCTGTCAGGCGATCCGCGTCCCCCGAGGGTCCTGCATCGCGCCGCCCAGCGTTCGCGCCACGTCGACGAGGTGCTGGACGAGGCGCGGCGCGTTCGGGCGCCAGACGAGCGCGATCCAGCAGGGGATCGGGGGCTCGTCAAAGGGACGATAGACGATCGCGGTCGTGGTCGTCCGGTACGGGGCGGCGATTGCCTCGCTCGCCAGCGCCCAGGTTTCCCCTGCGGCGATCTGCACGTTGGCCGAGGGCGTTTCCTTCGGACGCTCACGACTGCGTAGCGGGACCAGGCCGCGGTCGCGTAGCGCGTCCTCGATAATTCGGAAGAAGCCAGGCCACCGTTGAGGCGAGGAATGGAGCCACGTGAGGTTCCGCAGGTCCGCCAACCGCACGGATGGCTTGGCCGCGAGCGGATGGCTCGCCGGCAGGAGCACGCCCGTGGTCGCGCAGTCCACCAGGCGAAGCGCATCAAACCCGGCGACCGGCCATTGGGCGATGAACACGGACGCGACGTCAATGTGTCCCTCCCGCAGGGCCAGGTCGGTGTCGGCGTCGCTCATGCTCGACACGCGCACCTGCGCCTTGGGGTACGCGTCGCGAAACGCCGCGAGGAGGTCTTCGATGACCGAGGTGTACAATGCAAGCTCGCCGTGCGCGAACTCGAGATCGGAGCCGTCCTTAGCGGCACCGCGAGCGCTGGTCACGGCGCGCCCTGCCGCTGTCAGCGTACCGCGCGCTTCGACGAGGAAGGCCTCGCCGGCGGGCGTGAGCCGGATCCCGCGCGGGAGACGATGGAACAGCGTCACGCCCACTTCCCGCTCGAGGTCGCGGATCTGCTTCGAGAGCGCCGGTTGCGCCACGCGCAGCCGACCGGCGGCTCGGAGGAAGCTCCCTTCCTCGGAGACCGCGACGAAGTACCTCAGGTGCCGGAGCTCCACTCAGGTCAATCCTTGTAGTGCGGTGTCGACGAATCGTCGGATGAAGCCGATCGCCATCCCGGAGCGGGCCAGCAGAAACGCCCCGGCCGCGGTGCCCAGGAGGTGGTCCGCGCAGGCCGGTACCCTCAGGTCACGGGACAGGCTCCCGTCGCGGCGCGCGTTCCCGAGCGCCCGTGCGAGCAGCCGGCGCACCCGATCGAAGTGTCGTCGCACGCGCCCCGCGGCGGCGACATCGAGCGCACCACGCTCGAACGCGGCATTGCAGATGAAGCACCCCCGACCATCGCCGGGGCGGCGGATCACGTCGAGCACGCGATCGAAGAACCGCCGGATCTCGGTTGCGGAGGCCCGCGCGTCCTCGAGCGGCTCGAGCATGGGGTCCATGACGGCCTGCGAATAGCGTTCCAGGCTCGCGAAGAACAAGTCCCGCTTGCCGCCGAACGTGGCGTACAGGCCGTAGCGGCTGGCGCCGGTCCGGCGTACCAGCCGGTCGAGCGGCGTTGCGGCGTAGCCCTGCCGCCAAAACAGCTCCATGGCGCAGTCTAGAGCTTCTGCGGGCTCGAATGCCTTGGTCCGCGGCACGCGTCCTCCCCGTTCAAGAACGCATATTCTGATATAACGTTGCCGTCCCGCACCACCGGTGTCAACCGGGGCAGGGGAGCGTCCGGGAGCTATCGCTGGGAGCGCTACCTCCCCTAACAAGGAAGTATTGGACGGCAGTCGCCTCGGGGACGCATGTGTCTACATGAAACCAATGCGCCACCACGGAGCCTGTCGATGCGCGTGCCGCTGCGGGTGCTGATCGCGGAAGACTCCGAAGACGACGCCCGATTGCTGCTGCGGGAGCTGCAGCAGGCGGGCTACCAACCGACACACGAGCGGGTTGACACCCCGGCCGCCATGACGACCGCACTGGATCGTCATGCGTGGGATCTCGTGATCGGCGACTACAGCATGCCGGCATTCAGCGGGCCGGCGGCCCTCGCCCTGCTGCGCGCGCGCGATCCCGATACGCCCTTCATCTTCGTCTCTGGCACGATCGGCGAGGACGTCGCGGTCGAGGCGATGAAGGCGGGCGCGCAGGATTTCCTCACAAAGGGCAATCTCCGGCGGCTGATCCCGGCCATCCAGCGGGAGCTGCGTGACACCGAGGTGCGCCGCGAGCGCCGCCGGGCGCAGACGGCGCTGCTCGAGCGGGCCCGCCTGGCGGAGCTGACCTCCGACGTGGGGAGCGCCCTGACGCGAGGAGAGGCCCTGCGCGAGACGCTGCAGCTGTGCGCAGAGGCCTTGGTGCGCCACCTCGACGTGGCGCTCGCCCGCATTTGGATTCGCGACGAAGCCGCCGGGACCCTCGAGCTCCAGGCCAGCGCCGGCATGTCCACGCCGATCGACGGGCCACACGGCACGATCGGCTTGATCGCCCAGCAGCTCCGTCCGTATCTGACCAACCAGGTGCTGGGCGATCCGCAGCTTCGCGACCAGGAGTGGGCGCGGCGCGAGGGAATGGTGGCGTTCGCCGGCTACCCCCTGGTGGTGCAAGAGCGGGTCCTGGGCGTCATGGCGATGTTTGCGCGCCACCCCCTTTCGGAGTTCGTGCCTAAGGCCCTGGCATCGGTCGCGAGCGGCCTGGCGGTCGGCATCGAGCGCAAGCGGGCGGAAGAAGCGCTGCGGAGCTCCGAGGAGCGTCTGCGCCAGGCGCAGAAAATGGAGGCGGTGGGCCGTCTGGCCGGCGGGGTCGCCCATGATTTCAACAATCTGCTGACCGTGATCACCAGCTACAGCGCCTTGTTGCTCGAAGATCTCGGCTCGGACGATCCCAAGCGCGACGATGTCGACCAGATCCGCAAGGCTGCCGAAGGCGCCGCCGCCCTCACGCGCCAGCTGCTGGCGTTCAGCCGCCAGCAAGTGCTCCAGCCCAAGGCCCTGGATCTGAAGGCGACCGTCGCCGGCACCGACAAGCTGCTCAAGCGGCTGATCGGAGAGGACATCCGGCTGACCACGGTGCTTGCCCCCGATTTGGGAGTGGTGAAAGCCGACCCCGGCCAGATCGAGCAGATCATCATCAACCTCGCGGTGAACGCCCGCGACGCAATGCCGAGCGGCGGGCGCCTGACCATCGAGGCGGCCAACGTGGACATGGACGAGGCCTACGTGCGCGGTCACGCGCCCGCCAGCCCGGGCCGCTACGTCATGCTCGCGCTGTCCGATACGGGAATCGGCATGGACGAGCAGACCAAGGCCCGGATCTTCGAGCCCTTCTTTACGACAAAGGAACCGGGCAAGGGCACAGGGTTGGGCCTGGCGACCGTATACGGAATCGTGAAGCAGTCGGGCGGATTCATCTGGGTGTACTCCGAGCCCGGTCACGGGACGAGCTTCAAGGTCTACCTCCCGAGGGTCGCCGAGCCCGCCGAGCCCGCCGCCACCGCGACGGCGACCGCCGAGCCAACCGGCGGCACGGAGACCGTGCTCGTCGTCGAGGACGCGGCGTCCGTTCGCATGGTGACCCGACAGGTGCTCGAGCGTGTCGGCTACGTGGTCCTGGAGGCGCCGAACGGCGAGACGGCGCTGCGACTCGCCGCCAAGCATCACGGTCCGATCCAGCTGTTGCTTACAGATGTCGTCATGCCGGGGCTCAGCGGGCGGCAGCTGGCCGAGCAGCTGGCAAAGCTGCGACCCGACATGAAGGTGCTGTACACCTCGGGCTATGCAGACCACGCCATCGTGCATCACGGTATCCTCGACTCGGGCATCGCGTATCTCCAAAAGCCTTTCACTCCAGAGGCACTCGGCCGAAGAGTGCGGCAGGTACTGGATTCATTGCCGACGACATAGAGGTGGCGTGGCAAGAATCCTGGTGATGGATGATGATGGCACGCTTCGGGGCGCGATCCGAGTCGCGCTCGAGGCGGCTGGCTACGAGGTGTTGGAAGCAGCCGATGGGCGCGCCGGGTTGCGCCTGCAGCGCGAGCAGGGTGCCGATCTCGTGTTGGTGGACATCTTCATGCCCGAGCGGGACGGGCTGGAAGTGATCCGCGCCCTTCGCGCCGAGCAAGCAAAACCGACGATCGTCGCGATGTCGGGTGGGGGCCGGACCGGACAAATCGAGGTGCTGGAGGCCGCGGCGGCGTTGGGCGCGTCGCGCACGCTGGTCAAGCCGTTCGAACCACGTCAGCTGCTCAAGGTGATTCGGGAATTGCTGGGCGAGCGCGCGGCCTCCTGAGAGGGACGCCGGAGTGTCGCGAAACCGCCCGTCCGTGCCGCAAAAACGCCCTAGCTCCCCCCGAGCGGACCGCCATGTTGGGTAGTCCCGTGCCGGGGCACGTGACATGGGTCACCACGGCGCTGTGCCAGAAGGGCATGTTGTGCGGGAATAATTCGCGACCGCCATAGACATAGACCAGGGGGTACCGACCGATGGCCGGGATGAGGACCGTTGCGGCCGCGACATCGCTGGTCTTCACGTTAGGTCTCGTGTGCTTCGTTCGGCCCGGGTTCGCGCAGCAACCGGATTCCGCCGGCCAGCGACCGGATTCCAGCCTATCGGCCGAGGCCCTGAAGAAGTTGAGCATCGAGCAGTTGATGAACCTGCAGGTCACCTCCGTATCGAAGCGGCCCGAGCGCTTGTCGCAGACCGCCTCGGCGATCCAAGTGATAACCCAGCAGGACATTCGGCGCTCCGGCGCCTCGAGCCTGGCCGAGGCGCTGCGCCTCGCCGCGAACCTGCAGGTCGCACAGATTGATTCACGCCAGTGGGCCATCAGCGCGCGCGGATTCAATGGCACGGCCGCCAACAAACTGCTGGTGCTCATCGATGGACGCACGGTCTACACGCCGCTGTTCTCCGGTGTCTTCTGGGATGTGCAGGAGGTCCCACTGCAGGACATCGACCGGATCGAGGTCATCAGTGGTCCCGGGGCCACCCTGTGGGGCGCCAACGCGGTCAACGGCGTGATCAACGTCATCACGAAGGACGCCAAGGACACGCAAGGATTCCTGCTCTCGGGTGGCGGTGGCACCGAGCAGCACGGCTTCGGCACCGTGCGCTACGGAGCAGCGCTGGGCTCGCATGTTCGCGCGCGCATCTACGGCAGAGGGTTCGATCGTGACGCGACCGCGTTGCCCAGCGGACAGGACGCCGCCGACGACTGGCACCTGGGGCAGGGTGGCTTCCGGATGGATTGGGAGGCGTCGAGCGCGAGCCGCGTCACCCTGCAAGGCGATCTGTACGATGGCCGCATCGCTCAGGACTCGGGCGGCGACATTGGCGTCAGCGGCGGCAACGTCATCGCGAAGTGGTCGCGCACGCTGTCCGAACGGTCGAGCCTCGCGGCCCACCTGTACTACGACCGGACCCACCGCGACATCCCAGGCGTGTTTGGAGAGGATCTCGACACCTACGACGTCGATCTACAACACAGTGCGCGATTGGGCGCGCGACATGACGTGGTGTGGGGGCTCGGGTACCGGAACATCAACGATCGCACCGTCATCGGCTCGGACTCCACCCTGGCATTCCTGCCGTTGCACGTCGCGCGCGAGTGGTTCACCGGGTTCGTCCAGGACGAAATCGCGCTCGTTCCCAACCGGGTCCACGTGACCGTCGGCAGCAAGATCGAGCACAACGACTACACCGGCTTCGAGATCCAGCCCAGCGGCCGGGTGAGCTGGAGGCCGGGCTCGTCCGGCACGCTCTGGATGGCCGTGTCGCGGGCACTGCGAACGCCGTCGCGCATCGACCGGGAGTTGTTCGCTCCCGCCAAACCACCCTACTTCCTCGTCGGCGGTCCCGACTTCCATTCGGAAGAAGAGCTGGCGTATGAGCTGGGATACCGTTATCAACGCGGGACGCTAGGGTTGTCGGTGGCCACGTTCTACAGTCGCTACCACGGGCTCCGCAGCCTGGAGCAGGTCAACCCGCCCACACCCGTCCCCCTCGTCATCGGCAACGGGCAGGACGGCGAATCGTACGGCGCGGAGCTGACGGCTGAGTACTGGCTGACCAACCGGTGGCGGGTGCACGCCGGCTACACCGAGCTGCGCGTGCACATTTGGCGGAACCCCGGCAGCACCGATGCGTCAGGGGGCGCGACCGAGTCCCAGATTCCCGATCGCCAGTTCTTCCTGCTGTCGTCGGTGGATCTGCCGGCACATCTGGGACTGTCCGCCTGGTTCCGGGCGATCGATGACGTCAACAATCAGCTGGTCCCGGCATATGCCGAGCTGAATGCCACGCTCACCTGGCAGCCGACCTCGCACCTCGATCTCTCGCTCGTCGGGCAGAATCTGCTGCACGATCGACATCGGGAGTTTGGCGCGCCGCCAGCCAGTCCCACTGCTCCGGACCCTCGTCGGGACATCCAGCGTGGCGTGTATGGAACGGTCGCATGGCACTTTTGAGACTCACGACCGCCCTGCTTCTGGTGTGCGCCGCCCGCCTCGGCGCGCAAACGGGGAAGGCCTCCGAGACTCAGGTGAAGGCCGTCTTCCTCTTCAACTTCGCGCAATTCGTCGATTGGCCGCCCGAGGCCGTTCCCGACTCGCAGGCGCCGCTCGTCATCGGGATTCTGGGTGGCGACCCGTTCGGTGATCTTCTCGATGCCACGGTGCGCGGAGAGCGTCGGGGAGCGCGGCCATTCGTCGTGCAGCGCTATCAACGCGTGGAAGACATCACGCGGTGCGACATCCTGTTCATCAGTCGGTCCGTGGCGGATCAGCCGGAAGACATCCTCGCGCGTCTCAAGAATCGGCCGATCCTCACGGTGAGCGACGCCGACCGATTCGCCGAACGGGGCGGCATGATTCGCTTCGTGACGGACCGGAGCCGGATCCGCCTCCAGATCAACCCGGTGGCGGCGGAAGCCGCACACCTGACGATCAGCTCCAAGCTGTTGCGGGTGGCCGAGGTCATCACCCCCACTGGGCGTTGAGATGTCGCTGCGCGACTGGCCGATCAAGCAAAAGCTGACGGCGATGCTCGTCCTGATCAGCGGGCTGGTCTTGCTGCTCACGTCCGCCGCGTTCGCCGGGTACCAGTACTGGTCCCTGCGGCAGGCAACGCGCGACGCCCTCGCCGTCCGCGGTCGGATCATCGCCGCCAACAGCACGGCCTCGCTGGCCTTTGCCAACGACGCCGACGCCAGGGAGATCCTCTCCGCCCTGCGCGCCGACCCGCACATCGTGGCCGCGGTGCTGTACGACAAGAGCGGCCACGTGTTCGCGGGGTACCCGGCGGGCGTGGCCGGCGATGTCGTCCCGGCGGTGCCGGGGCCGGACGGGTATCGCTTCGAGCGCGGGCTGCTGATCGGGTTCCAGCCCGTGGAGCAATCGGGCAGCCAGCGTCTCGGCACGTTGTACCTCGCGTCCGATCTCGGGGCCGTCTACGACACGTTCCGACTCTCCGGCGTGATCGGCTTGGCAGTCATGGCCGTTGCCTTACTGGCGGCGTACCTCCTGTCCATGGTCCTCCAGGGTACGATCTCGCAGCCCATTCTGGCGCTCGCGGAGACTGCCAAAGCCGTTTCCACGCGGCAGGACTACTCCGTGCGGGCGTCCAAACTCGGCGCGGACGAGCTGGGCGCGCTGACCGATGCCTTCAACCAGATGCTCGGCCGCATCGAGGACCAGAAGAACGAGCTGCAGCGCTATGCCGCCGAGCTCGAGCAGCGTGTCGAGGAGCGCACCCACGAGCTCCAGGAGCGCAACGAGTCGCTGCGCCGCAACGCGGCCCAGCTCCTGGCCGCCAACACCGAGCTCGACGCATTTGCTTACTCGGTGTCGCACGACCTGCGGGCGCCGCTGCGCAGTATCGACGGGTTCAGCCAGATACTGCTGGAAGACTATGCCGGGAAGTTGGACGAGGCGGGACAGGAGTCGCTGCACCGAGTGCGCGCCGCCAGCCAGCGGATGGGCACGCTGATCGACGACCTGCTGAAGCTCGCCCGGGTCACCAGGGCGGAGATCCGGACCGAGGACGTGGACCTGAGTGGCATGGCGCAGGACATCGTGGCCGACCTGCAACGGACGACCCCAGAACGACAGGTGGAATTCGCGATTGCCCCGGGGCTTAAGGCGCGAGGCGACGCGCGCCTGCTGCGCGTGGCCCTCGATAACCTGCTGCGGAACAGCTGGAAGTACACCGCGAAACAACCGCAGCCGCGGGTCCAGTTCGCCTCGGTCGAAGCGAACGGCGGCCGGGCCTTCATGGTCCGGGACAACGGCGCCGGCTTCGACATGAAGTACGCGGATAAGCTGTTCGGCGTGTTCCAGCGACTGCATTCCGCTGCCGACTTCGAGGGCACCGGCATCGGTCTCGCCACCGTCCGACGCATCATCACCCGGCACGGCGGCCGCATCTGGGCGGAAGGCGCCGTCGATCAGGGAGCGACGTTCTACTTCACTCTGTGACGGCCCGCTTCCCGCGGGCCCGGAGGCTCTTGTGAACCCGGGAAAGATCCTGCTGGTGGAAGACAACCCTGACGATGTCGCGTTGACGCTGCGCGCGCTCAAGAGTCACAACATCACCAACGACGTCGTCGTGGCGGAGGACGGTGCGAAAGCGCTCGACATCCTCTTCGGCGCAGACGGCAAGGGGCCCGCGGAGCAGGAGCTGCCCGCCGTGGTGCTGCTGGATCTCAAGCTACCGAAGGTCAACGGGATGGAGGTGCTGCAGCGCATCCGCGCCGACGAGAGCACCCGGCTCCTGCCGGTCGTCATCCTCACGTCCTCCGATGAGGAGCGCGACGTCATCGAGGGCTACAGCCTCGGCGCGAACAGCTACGTGCGCAAGCCGGTGGACTTCGTGGAATTCACCCAGGCAGCCAAACAGCTCGGCCTGTACTGGCTGCTCATGAACCGCGCGCCGCCGGTGCCGCGGAGGTGAACGCCCGCACCCTACGCCGGTCGTTCGAGCGCCTTCCGGTCCCACCCGGCGAGGTTCGCCGCGGCGTCGTACGTGCCCTGCAGGAAGGCCATGACGGCATCGTCGGGCGATGGCGCCGCTCGGACCGCAGCATAGGGCAGGATGAAGATGCCCATCGGCGCGTGGTAGTACGCGGCGCTCGGCTGCGGGGCGATGTCCCGAAAACCTGCCGGCTCGGGCGCCGCGTACGCGTAGAATGCCGCCTCCTGGACCGACGCGCTGCCGGGCCAGAATCCGGCGCTGATCACCTCATGGGAATACGCTTCGCGTGTGATCCGATCCGCCCCGGGTCGTTCGGGGGCGCGCCGCCCGGAAAACCGGGTCACCGCCAGATCGAAGCTGCCCCAGAAGAAATGAACCGGGCTGCACTTCCCGAGAAAGCTGGCGCGAAATCGCCGGAACACGTCGTCGGCCTGAACCAGGATGCGCCACAGGCGGTGGGCGTACTCGGGATCGTATGACGCGTGTGTCCGATCGTCGGTAAAGCGGATCGGGTTCTCCACCTCGACGGGCATGGGCCAGAGTTTCACCCGGATCGCGAGGGTTTCGAGCGCCTTGAGATAGAGGTGGTAGAACTCCGCGACCGAGCGCGGGCGCAACGGGATTTCGTGCACGGCGCCGTCGTCCGTCCGGAGGACGAGCTCGTGCTCGACGAAGTCGAACTCCACATCGAGCGTCCGGGACCCGTACGGCATCGGGCCGGTCGCGAGCCCGCGCGCGGTGACGTGCAGCGCCACCTGCCACCAGTGGTTCTGCCACCGTGCGAGGGCGAGCGAGGTTTTCCCGACGATCTGGCTCCACATGTGGAGCGTCGCGTACGTGTCCCGCCACTCATCGAGCGACAGCGCAGGCCAGGCTGGTTCGGTCACCGCGTCCCGCCCTCCGCGTCGCGCGGGGCGAGTCGTTGCCGGATGGCACCGAGATGGTACGCCGCGTGTGCGATCGCGCCGATCGCCACGCCGAGTGCGTCTTCGTCCCACACGGCGTGACTCTCCACGGCCACAAACAGGCTGTCGTACTCGCGTCGCAATTGCACCTGCAGCGCGGCCCACCCGGCGTCGTCCACCGTGGTCACGGTCCAACTGCGGCCGCGATCGCGCGACGTCTGCTCACCGCTCAAGGCCCGCGTCGACAGCGCGAGACTCGCGCTCACGTGGTGGATGTGGCCGGCGACAGTCGAGTGGCCCGGTCCTCCCGGCTGGGAGGCCTGGGCCGCGCTCAACCTGCCGAGGGTCGCGAAGATGCCGGTCCCCGGGGATGCGTCGGTGAAGTAGGTCCAGGGGCCGGGAGGCCCTTCGAAGGCTTCAACGAGCATCCGGGTCAGCAAGCTCACGGTCACGGCGGGCGGCGTACCAGTCATGATGCAAAGATACCGACTCTATGTTGACGCGCTCCACGGCAGGACGCAGCGCCGCTGGCTGCTGGTGACGGCCAGTTCCAGACCGCGGATCACGTTCCGTGCCTGCTCGGGCGTGACCACCAGTTGCGCCTTCCCCAGGATGGCGTCGCGCACGTTCTCGTAATAGTGCGTGAAGCTCGACGGGATGGTCGGAATCGTTCGAGTACCCTCGGGCCCGGTCAGCCTTCCATACATCTCGGACGGTTCAGCGTCCCAGTCCGGCTCGTCGGGCAAGCGGCCGGCCTTCAGGGCCGCTTCCTGCGGATCGAGCCCGTATTTGATGTAAGAACCCTTCGTGCCGTGCACCGCAAAGGTCGGCCCCGGAGCGGCCGCCAGCATGGACCCACGCAACAGCGCCCGCATGTGTCGGTAGTGAAGGGTGACGTCGAACGCGTCGTCGGCCGCGGCGCCGTCGCGCTCGATGCGAATGTCGGCGGAGATCGCCTGCGGCGTTCCGAACAGCACCAATGCCTGGTCGAGCAGGTGTGCGCCGAGGTCGAACCAGACGCCGGAGCCGGGCAGCGACTGTTCACGCCATGCGCCCGGCCGGAGCTCGGGACGGAAGCGATCGAAGTGGGATTCGTACAGCGTCACCCGGCCGAGGGCACCCTGCGACAGCAGTGCTCGCAGCGTCACGAAGTCTCCCACGTACCGGCGGTTCTGGTAGATCGACACGACCCGGCGTTGCGCGGCTCCCAGTTGAACGAGCTCGTCGGCTTCCGCCACGGTGGTCGTGAATGGTTTGTCGATCACGACGTGACGTCCGGCCAGGAGACATTGCTTCGCGATCGGGTGATGCGATGTGTTGGGTGTGGCGATGACGACCAGATCGACGGACCGGGCGAGCAGCTCATCGACGCTGCTCACGAATTCGACAGCTGCGTAGCGCGGGTCCGGCGCGCCTCCCCCATGGCGCTGGACGATGGTGGTGAGGCAGAGACCTTCGACCACGCGAATCACGGGCGCATGGAATGTCTTACCCGCAAAGCCGAAACCCACCAGGCCGACGTTGAGCATGACAGGGATAGTACATCATGCCCTGAGCGCGGCCACCTCGCCCTGTGCATTGGTGCTCAACGTAGCGACATCCGTTTCCCCCCGTACATTCTCCAGCGCCCGAGCCGGGCCAAGCCGTTCCACCGACACCACGGGGCGCGCATGCCACCTACGCTGATCCTGCTCGTTGGAATGGCCACGATCCTCGCGGGGATCGTCCTGCTCCGCCTCAACGCGTTCCTGGCGCTCATCATCGCCGCGATCGTGGTCAGCTTGCTCGCGCCGGGTGAGCCCGCAGTGAAGATCGCTCGCGTGGCGGAGGGCTTCGGCCGCACGGCCGGCACCGTCGGGATCGTCATCGCGCTGGCGGCGATCACCGGTAAAGCGATGACGGACAGCGGGGCGGCGGACCGGATCGTCAATGGGTTCCTCGCCCTGCTGGGGGAGAAACGTGGCGCGACGGCCCTGTGCTCCACGGGCTACATCTTGTCGATCCCGGTGTTCTTCGACACGGTCTTCTATCTGCTGGTTCCCCTGGCCCGCTCGATGTACGGGCGCACCAACCGCAATTATCTCAAGTACCTCCTGGCGATCGCGGCGGGCGCGGGGGCGACGCACACGCTGGTCCCACCCACCCCCGGGCCGCTGGCAATCGCCGGCACCTTGGGGGTGGACCTCGGAACCATGGTCCTGGTCGGTATCGTCGTGGCGCTGCCGGCGGCCGGAGCCGGGTTGCTGTTCGCGGGATGGGTGGACCGCCGCATGCCCGTGGTGCCGCAACGCCCCGCCGCCCTCGCCGTCGGCGCGAGTGCCGTAACGGCGCCGACTCCACAGCGACTTCCCGGTCTCGTTCCCTCAATCCTCCCCATCATCCTGCCCGTGCTCCTCATCTCCTCGCACACCGTGGTCGTATCCATGACGGCACGACCGGGACTGCACGTCGCGATGTGGTCGGCGCTGGCGCCCTACACGGCGGTCATCGGGAACCCCAACCTGGCGCTGCTGCTGGGCACCGGGATCGCCCTGTGGGTGTACGCGCGGCAGCGCAGGGTGAGCCGTGCCGACCTCGCGGGGATGGTGGAGACGTCGTTGATGAGCGCCGGGGTGATGATCCTGATCATTGCGGCGAGCGGGGGGTTCGGCGTGGCGCTGCAGGCGACCGAGATCGGGTCCGTGATCGAGCGAGCGTTCGTGGGGCAGTCGGGGGGGGCCGCGTCCGGGACGGACTCCGGCATGGTCTTTCTGTTCCTCGGGTTCGGAGTCGCGAGCCTGATAAAACTCGCCCAAGGCTCGAGCACCGTCGCGATGATCACGAGCGCGGCGATGCTGGCAGCGATGCTGCCGGCGAGTGGTCTTCCGTTTCACACCGTGTACGTCGCCACCGCGATCGCCAGCGGGTCGCTCGTCGGGACGTGGATGAACGACAGCGGGTTCTGGCTGTTTTCGAAGATGGGAGGCGTGACGGAGATGGAGACCCTGAAGTCGTGGACCCCCGTGCTGGCGATCGTCGGCGTCACGGCCATGGTGACGACGCTCGTGCTCGCGGTGCTGGTGCCGCTGCGGTAGCACGTATTGACACCCTCCGCAACGTTATGGTACTACTGGGCATGACCTCAGGAGCTGCTATGCCCGACGAGATGGGAAGCTTCCGCGTAGACATGGAGATCGAGAACCCTGCCCGCCCGGGCGAGCGACGCACCTTGAGATCGGTCCTGGTGGACACCGGTGCGGAGCTGTCGTGGGTTCCCGCCGAGATCCTCGAATCGTTGGGCGTCGAGCGCAACAACAAGTGGCATTTCCGCCAGGCCGACGGAACGATTCTGGAGCGATGGACTGGCGGTGTGTTCGTCTACGTAGTCGGGAAGCGGGCGGCGGACGAGGTCGTGTTCGGAGTGGCTGGCGACCTGGTCCTCCTCGGATCGCGCACCCTGGAAGGCCTCAACTTCCGAGTCGAGCCCGTCACCAAGCGATTGGTGGACGCCGGGCCCGCGCCCGCCGCAGCGGCGGCGTGATGCGGCGCTGGATTCGTGTCGTGGGAATGCTCATCGTCTTCGCTCCCAACGTGCTGCCCGCACAGGATCCGTCCATCGTAGCGCCGGGCGCCAAGCTCGAGCGTCTGTTCGACGACGGGTTCTTCACCGAGGGTCCCACGCAGGCGCCGGACGGCTCGGTGTATTTCTCGGACATCACGGTCGGCAAGGCCTCCGGATATCAGGCGGGTCACATCTGGCGCTGGGACCCGCGGACCAGGACGACCGCGGTCTTTCGCTCGCCCAGCGGCATGTCCAATGGGATGGTGTTCGACGGCCAAGGGCGGCTGGTCGTGGCCGAGGGCGCGGCGTTCGGCGGCCGGCGGATCACGCGGACCGATATGAAGACCGGCAAGAGCGTGATCCTCGCGGCGCTGTTCGACGGCCGGCCGTTCAACTCCCCGAACGATCTGGTGCTCGATGCGCGCGGGCGCATCTACTTCACCGACCCTCGCTACGTGGGCTGGGAGCCGATCGAGCAGCCGGTGCAGGGCGTGTACCGCATCGATCTCGATGGACGCGTCTCGCTGATCGTGGCCGATGCCGGGAAGCCGAACGGCATCGCCGTCTCACCCGATCAGGCGACGCTGTACGTGGCCGCGCACGACAACGGATCGTTCGGCGATCTGCCCCCGGAGATGCAGGCGGCGCCCGGACGGAAGGCGCTCTTGGCGTACGATCTAGCGCCGGACGGCTCGGCGAAGTTCCGCCGCGCGGTCGTGGATTTCTCTCCGGCCGGGCCCGATGGGATCGGCGTGGACCGCGACGGCAACATCTATTGCGCGGTGCAGGGGGAGCGCCAGGGCATCTATGTCTACTCTCCGGTCGGGAAGGAGCTGGCCTACATCCCGACGCCCGAGAGCCCCACGAACGTGAAGTTCGGGCGCGGCGGAGATGCGCAGACGCTATTCATCACCGCGGGGAAGAGTCTGTACCGAATTCGGGTGGAGCGGATCGGGTACGCCGCAGGCCCGTAGGAGCCGAAACAGGAGCGTTCAGCATACACGGTTGCCTTCTGACACGTTCCTAACTCCCCATGAGTCCCCGCCCGATGGCTTCACGTCCATAATTATCGGACATGCTTCTCGCGCTGTGTGTCCTCCTCCATGGCGGCGACTCCGCGACCTATTCGGGCCGGGACCGTCAGCTCGACGTGCAGATTCCTCGGTTTGAGGCCGATGCCGTCATCGACGGCGACCTCTCCGACTCCGTCTGGGCCCATGCCGCGCGGTTGACCGGGTTCTCACAGTATTCGCCCAACGACGACGTGCCGGCCGCGGACTCCACCCAAGTGCTGGTCTGGTACTCGGCCACGGCGATCTACTTCGGCATTCGCGCCTTCGAGCAACACGGCCGTCCCACCATGACGTTGGCAAATCGGGATCAAATCTTCGGCGACGACAACGTGCAGATCCTGCTCGGCACGTTTCACGACGGCAAGCAGGCCTTGATGTTTGCCGTGAATCCGCTGGGTGTCCAAGGCGATGGCACCCTGATCGAGGGCGCCAACGTCACCGCCAGCGGCTTCATCGGAAACGCGGTCGTGGGACGCGAGCAGCCCGACCTGAGTCCCGACTTTGTGTTCCAGTCGCGCGGGCGCGTCACCGATTGGGGATACGAAGTCGAGGTGCGGATTCCGTTCAAGAGCATCCGGTATCAACCGCGGCAGCCGCAGGACTGGAAGTTGAACATCGTACGCGAGGTGCAGCACTCGGGGTTCGAGGACTCCTGGTTCCCGGCGCGTCGTGCCAGCGCGACGTTCATCGGACAATCGGGCAACCTGGTCGGCCTGAGCGGCATGCATCGTGGTCTGGTCATGGACTTGAACCCCGAGGCCACCGGGAAGGCGAGTGGTGCTCCCACCCCTGGCGGCTATCAGTACGACCTGGGAAACCCGCAGCTGGGCGGCAACATCCGCTGGGGGGTGTCGGACAACCTCACACTCAATGGCACGATCAAGCCGGACTTTTCGCAGGTCGAATCGGACGCGGGCCAACTGGCGTTCGATCCACGGCAGGCGCTGTTCTTTCCGGAGAAGCGGCCCTTTTTCTTGGAGGGCAGCGAGCTGTTTCAGGTGCCGCAGAACCTGATCTATACCCGTCGCATCGTCCAGCCGGTCGCGGCGGTCAAGCTCACTGGAACGACCTTCGGGACCGATATCGGTCTACTCTCGGCGGTGGACCAGAAGTTCGCGTCGGTGACGGGCAGCGACAATCCCATTTTCAACATTTTGAGGGCTCAACGCAGCTTGGGCCGAGGCTCCCGCGTCGGCCTGGTCTATACTGATCGAATCGAGGGCGGTGATTACAACCGCGTCGCGGAGGTCGACAGCCGGCTCGTCTTCAAGGAGATCTACGGACTGAACCTGCAGCTCGCGGGCAGCCGCACGCGGGTCGGAGGCGTGACCACGACCGCGCCGCTGTGGCTGAGCCAGTTCACGGTGCAGGATCGCACGTGGGGCCTGCGCAGCCTGTTTGCCGGCATCGGGGACGACTTTCGGGACGCGAGTGGGTTCATCGGCCGGGCGGGGATCGTGCACGCGTACGTCGATCCGAGCTACACGACCTATGGGCGGCCCGGGGCGCTGCTGCAGCGGTTCATCGGCGACATTGTGGTGGACGGCATCTGGCAGTATCAGAACTTCATCCACGGCCGCCACCTGCAGGACAAGAAGCTGCACTTCAACGGCAACGCGACGCTGCGCGGTGGGTGGAACGTCGGGGCGGGGTACTTCGTGGAGTCGTTCGGTTACGATTCCGCCCTCTATGCCGACTACCGTCTCAAACTGCCGAATGGCAGCGTAGTCCAGTTCACGGGACAGCCAACGATCACCAATGGCGAATACATCCTCCAGATCGGGACGCCCCAATGGAAGCACTTCAGTGGCAGCGGGTATTTCCTCCAGGGCCACGATGAGAACTTTTTCGAGTGGGCCTCGGGCGATTTGCGGCTGCTCAGCGTGGACCTGTCCTATCGCCCTACCGAGCGGCTCCGCAACAGCATCAGCTATTTCTGGCAGCAGGTGAATCGCCGCACCGACGGCAGCCTGGTGAATGTCGGACGCGTGCTCCGGGCCAAAGTCGAATACCAGCTGTCGCGGCCGCTGTTCGTCCGCGTGGTGGGCCAGTACATCCAGGACAAGACGGACTCGCTGCGGGATGACTCACGGACCGGCGCGCCGATTTTCATCAGGGGGCCGGACTCGAGCCTGACGCGCGCCGCCGCGTCGCGCAGCAATCTCTTCCACGTCGACGCGCTGCTCAGCTATCAACCGGTACCGGGGACGGTGGTGTTCGCCGGGTACGGCAGCGACATGGTGGATGAGGACGCCTTCCAGTTCCGCGGTCTCACGCGAACGGACGATGCCTTCTTCCTGAAGCTGAGCTACTTATTCAGACTGTAGTCGGCCGCGAACTCCTACTCGTGCAGCACCTGATGCACCGCGGCGATCGCGATCGACCCCTCGCCTACGGCCGATGCCACGCGTTTCAAGCTCCCGGCGCGGACGTCGCCGATCGCGAACACCCCGGGGCGGCTCGTCTCGAGCAGATGGGGAGCGCGGGCGAGCGGCCACCGCGCGGCGGCCAGCTCTTCGGGCGACAGGTCCGGTCCCGTCTTGATGAATCCCTTGGCGTCGAGCGTGAGGCAGCCTCCCAGCCAGCGGGTGCTGGGCACCGCGCCCGTCATGGTGAAGACGTGCCGGATGCCGTGCGTCTCGACGCGCCCGGTCTCGTTGTCGCGCCAGCCCACGCGCTCGAGATGGCCGTTGCCCTCGAGGCTCACGATCTCCGTGCGCACATGCCGCACGATGGCCGGATGGTCCTCGATGCGGCGGATCAGATAGCGGGACATCGTATCGGCCAGACCCGTCGAGCGGATCACCATGTGCACTCGCCGGGCGGCCCCGGCCAGGAACACCGCCGCCTGGCCCGCCGAGTTGCCGGCGCCCACGATGACCACTTCGTCGCCGGCGCACAGCTGCGCCTCCATGAAGGTCGCCGCGTAGTACACGCCCGCGCCTTCGAACCGTGACAGGCCGTCGATCGCGAGACGCCGATACTCGGCGCCGGTGGCGATGATCACCGCGCGGGCCGACAGCCGCTGCCCGTCGCCGATCTCGAGCGCGCGCGGATTGCGATCGCAGGTGAGGCGTCGAGCCCCGGTCCCGACCATCAGCTGGGCCCCGAACTTCTGGGCCTGGTTGGTGGCGCGTGCCGCCAGGTCCATACCGGCGATCCCCGTCGGAAAGCCGAGGTAGTTCTCGATCCGGGAGCTCGAGCCCGCCTGCCCTCCTGGCGCGGTGGACTCCACGACCAGCACATCCAGTCCTTCGGAGGCTCCGTACACTGCCGCCGCCAGCCCCGATGGTCCCGCGCCGACGATGACCAGGTCGCGGACATGGGTCTGATCGATCGCGTCGTTGAAGCCCAAGGCGTCGGCGATCTGTTGATTGGTGGGGTTCCGGAGCACGACCTCGCCGCACGTCAAAATCACGGGGATATCCGCGGCGGTGATGTGGAAGCGATCGAGCAGCTCTTGGACGCCGGGATCGCGGTCCAAGTCGAGCATGGTGTGGGGATGCCCGTTTCGCGTGAGGAACTCCCGGACGCGGAGCGTCCCCTGACAATGCGTCGACCCGAGGACCACGACGTCCGAAACCCCGCGGGCGATCAATTCCACCCGGCGCAGAATGAAAGCGCGCATGAAGATGGCACTCAGCTCGCCGTCGGTTTGGATCAGCGCCAGCAGATCGTCGCGAGCGATCTCGATGACCTCACCGTCCGCTTCCGCTCGGATCTGCGCGAGCCCGGGGCGGCCCGAGAGCATCGTCGCTTCCCCCGTGAACATCCCCGGGCCCAACGACACCACGATTTCCTCGGCGGCCGACGGACGGACCGCGTCGATCCGCCCCGCCACGACGACAAAGCAACGCGCCGCCGGCTCACCCGCTGATTGCAGCACTTCGCCCTGCGCGACCTGGCGCCGACGCCCGTGCGCGGCGACGCGCTCGAGCTGTGCCGGCGAAAGCGTCGGATAGAGTCGGTCGGCTCGCGGCCGGGAGGGCGGGGCGGCGACGGTCATGGCGTCACAGAGGCTTGCTGAGCCGAGCGGTTGACCCGCTGCCGGACCGCCTCGATGTCCTGGACCGCCCGAACCTCCACGCAGCCGGTTTGCGCCCAGGGGAAGTGCGTTGCGATGCGGACCGCCTCGTCCATGTCCTCGGCCTCGATCAGGTTGAAGCCCGCCAGCATTTCCTTGGTCTCGGCGAACGGTCCATCCGTGACCGTTTGGCGGCCGTTGCGCACCCGCAGCGATTTGGCGGTCGCGGCGCTCTCGAGCATCTGCGAATCGAGCAAGCGCCCGTCTTGGCGCAGCTCATCGGCATTGGCGAGGCAGTCGCGCATCTTGGCGTCGAACTGTCCCTTCGGGAGCGCGTCGAGCAGCGTGGCGTCAGTATAGATGATGATGGCGAATTTCATGTCGGTTCCTCTGCAGCGGGTAGATACCGTTCAAGGAGTGCTTGAATGGTGCCAGGTCTGCGCTGTGTAGACAAGTCGCCGCCGCGCTGATACCTTCGCCGCTTCCCAATCAACCCTATGCCACCATTTCTCGCAGAAGTGCTCGGCACCATGCTGTTGATCATCCTGGGCGACGGCGTGGTCGCTAACGTGGTGCTCAACAAGACCAAAGGCCAGAACAGCGGGTGGATCGTCATCACCGCGGGGTGGGCGTTCGGCGTGGCGGTCGGGGTGTATGCGGTGGGCGCCTTCAGCGGTGCGCATTTGAACCCCGCCGTGACCGTCGGCCTCGCCTCCATCGGCAAGTTCCCGTGGTCCTCGGTGCCCGTCTATATCGTCGCGCAGATGCTGGGCGCAGTTCTCGGTGCCACGATCGTCTGGCTCGCCTACCTGCCGCACTGGCCCGTGACCGAGAACCAGGCAGGGAAGCTGGCCGTCTTTTGCACCGCCCCCGCCATCCGAAACCCCGGCGCGAATCTCTTGACGGAGGTCATCGGCACGTTCGTGCTGGTGCTGGGGGTGCTGGCCATCCTGACACCGAAGAACTTGAACCCGATACACGGCTGGGACGCGGGGTTCGGCCCTTTCCTGGTCGGCATCCTCGTGTGGGCCATCGGGCTGTCGCTGGGCGGGCCAACCGGTTACGCGATCAACCCGGCGCGTGACTTGGGTCCGAGAATCGCTCATGCGCTGCTGCCGATTGCGGGCAAGGGCAATTCGGACTGGGGCTATGCGTGGATACCGGTGGCCGGGCCGATCATCGGCGGCCTGATCGCGGCGCTCGTGTACAAGACCTGGTGGCCGACGTGAAGTACATCCTGGCCCTGGACCAGGGCACGACGAGCTCGCGCGCCATGGTGTTCGACCACAGCGGGAGCGTCGTTGCCTTGGCGCAGAAGGAGTTTCGCCAGATTTTTCCCACGCCGGGCTGGGTAGAGCACGACGCCACGGAGATCTGGGCCACCCAGCTGCACACGGCCACCGAAGCGCTCGGCACGGCCGGACTGACCGCCGCAGACATTGCCGGAATCGGGATCACCAATCAGCGGGAAACCACCGTGGTCTGGGAGCGCGACACCGGCGAGCCGGTGCATCACGCCATTGTGTGGCAGGATCGCCGCACCGCCGCCCGGTGCGATCAGTTGAAGGCCCGCGGGCTGGCGCCGATGATCAAGCGCAAGACCGGCCTTGTGGTGGACGCTTATTTCTCCGGCACGAAGCTCGAGTGGCTGCTCCGCAATGTCCCGGGCGCGCGCGCCAAGGCCAAGGCCGGCAAGCTGGCGTTCGGCACCGTGGACTCGTGGCTCGTGTGGAATCTCACGGGCGGTCGCGTGCACGTGACCGATCCGAGCAACGCGTCGCGCACCATGCTCTTCAATCTGCGCACCGGCGATTGGGACGACGAGCTGCTGGAGGTGTTCGGTGTGCCGCGCTCGGTGTTGCCGGCGGTTGCGTCGTCGAGCGAGGTGTACGGCGAAACGACGTTGTTCGCGGGGGGCCGCGCCGTTCCGATCGCCGGCATTGCGGGCGACCAGCAAGCCGCGCTGTTCGGCCAGGCGTGCACCCAGCCCGGCATGGTCAAGAATACCTACGGCACCGGGTGTTTCATGCTCATGAACACCGGCACGAAACCGATTACTTCGAAGAACAATCTCCTCACGACGGTGGCGTGGCGCATCGGGAACCGGACCGAGTACGCGCTCGAAGGCAGTATTTTCATCGCCGGTGCGGTGGTGCAATGGCTGCGCGACGGACTGGGCATCATCAAGTCGTCGTCCGAAGTCGAAGCCCTGGCCGCGCAGGTGGAGGATACGGGTGGGGTGTATCTGGTCCCCGCCTTCGCCGGGCTGGGCGCGCCGCATTGGGATCAATACGCGCGCGGTGCGCTCGTGGGTGTCACGCGCGGCACGACGGCGGCGCATGTCGCGCGCGCGGCGCTCGAGGGGATCGCGTTTCAGGTCGCGGACGTGCTGCGGGCGATGGAGGCCGATGCCAAGATCAAGCTGAAGGAGCTGCGCGTGGATGGCGGCGCGTCCGCGAACAACCTGCTGATGCAATTCCAGTCGCACCTGCTGGGCGTTCCCGTGGTGCGGCCCAAGGTCACCGAGACCACGGCGCTCGGCGCGGCATATCTCGCGGGATTGGCGGTGGGCTACTGGAAGGACCAGAAACAGATCGCGGCGCAGTGGCAGGTGGACCGCCGCTTCACGCACGCGATGAAAGCCACGCAGCGGAAACAGCTCGAGACCGGCTGGCGCAAGGCGCTCGACCGCGCGCGGCGGTGGGAAGCGGAGGGCTGAACCGTGGAAGTCATCATTCAGCGCGACTATCAGCAGATGAGCAGGGTGGCGGCGCGGATCGTCGCCGAAGTGCTCAACACCAAACCGAATGCCGTGCTCGGCATGGCCACCGGGTCGACGCCCTTGGGCCTATATCAGGAGCTGGTGCGACTGCACAAGGAGGAGCAGCTCGACTTCGCGCGCGTGACCACGTTCAATCTCGACGAGTACGTGGGCCTGACGGCGAGTCACCCGCAGAGCTACCACTACTTCATGCACGAGCACTTCTTCCAGCACGTGAACATCCCGCGGCAGAACATCAATATTCCCTCCGGGACGACCAGTAACTACCCCGCCTTCTGCAAATGGTACGAGGAGCGTATCGCGGAATGCGGCGGGATCGACCTGCAGATCCTGGGCATCGGCTCCGACGGCCACATCGCCTTCAACGAGCCGACGAGCTCGCTGAGCTCGCGCACGCGGCTCAAGACGCTGTCCAAACAGACCATCGATGACAACGCGCGGTTCTTCGAGCGCCGGGAGGACGTGCCGGTGTACGCCATCACCATGGGCGTCGGCACCATTCTCGATGCGCGCCAGCTCGTGCTGGTGGCGAGCGGGAAAACTAAGGCCAAGGCGATCGCCCAGGCCATCGAGGGACCGGTCACCAGCATGGTGACGGCGAGTGCACTCCAGCTGCACCGCGATGCGATCGTCGTCGTCGACGAGGAGGCGGCGACTGGCCTGACGATGCGCGACTACTACGAGTTCATCTACGCCGCCAAGCCGGCGGCGCCGAGGGCGTAGTCACGAGGATCGACATGCGAACCATTTCAGTCGTTTTTACCCTATTCCTGTTGACTCAGCCTGTCGATGCACAAAGGCGCGCGATCGTCTACACCACGGCGGAGAGCACGAGCTTCCGGCTGACGCCCTCGGACACGCTGACGTTCAAGCCATCAGAGGCGATCTCCGAAGGGAAGGTGTACGTCTTCGTCGATCCGCGGAAAACGTTCCAGCTCATGATCGGAATCGGCGGGGCGCTGACCGATGCCGCGGCCGAGACCTTCGCGAAACTGCCCGCTGCACGACAGGAAGAGCTGCTGCAGGCGTATTACAGCGCCGACCGCGGGATCGGGTACACCCTGGGCAGGACCAACATCCACAGCTGTGACTTCTCGAGCGAGAGCTACACGTATGTCGAGGAGGGTGACAAGGATCTGACCTCCTTCTCCATCGCGCACGACCTGCGGTTCAGGATCCCCCTCATCAGGAGAGCGATGGCCGCGAGCGGGAACCGGCTCAAGCTGTTCGCCAGCCCCTGGAGCCCGCCGGCGTTCATGAAGGACAACAACGACATGTTGCACGGCGGTCACCTGCGCGCCGACTACGCGCATTCGTGGGCGCTCTACTTTGCGAAGTTCGTTCAGCGCTATCGCAAGGCGGGCGTGCCGGTCTGGGGGATCACCATCCAGAACGAGCCGATGGCGGTCCAGCGGTGGGAGTCCTGTGTCTATCAGGCCGGGGACGAGCGGGACTTTCTCAAGAACCATCTTGGTCCGGTCATGGCGCAGCAGGGGCTGGGCGACGTCCACATCATGGTGTGGGATCATAACCGCGACCTGATCATCCAGCGGGCGCAGACGATCTTCGAGGATCCGGAAGCCGCGAAGTACGTGTGGGGGATCGGATTTCATTGGTATGAAGATTGGTCGGGCGGACAGCAGATGTACGAAAACGTGGCCCTCGTGAATCGTCTCTACCCCGACAAACACATCCTCTTTACCGAGGGCACGCCGGCGACGTTCGATTCGACTGGCTATGGAAGGTGGAGCCTGGGAGAGGCGTACGGCCGGTCCATGATCCACGATTTCAATTCGGGCACCGAGGGATGGACCGACTGGAACATTCTGCTCGATGAGCGCGGGGGCCCGAACCACGTGGGGAATTTCTGCTTTGCGCCGATCCACGCCGACACGCGTACCGGCGCGCTCATCTTCACCAATTCGTACTACTACATCGGCCACTTCTCGAAGTTCGTCCGTCCCGGCGCACGCCGGATCCTCGCGTCGCCGAGCCGCAGCATGCTGCTCACCACGGCGTTCGTGAACCAAGACGGTACGGTGGCGGTCATCGTCATGAACCCGACGGCAACCGCCGGGCAATACAACCTTGTTGTCGGCTCCGCGTCAGTGGAGATCAGCTCGCGGCCACACTCCATCCAGACGGTGGTCTTCAAGGCTACTTGAGAACCACGGGATGCCGATCACTCCGAATTGACAACGTGCGACCGCTCACGGCACCACGGCAAAGTCTCTAGGGCACAACCGGCAGCACGATGTGTGACGGCAGCGCCGCGGAGCAGTACACCCGGTGCGTGGCCCTCACGTAGTCGGCCGCCGTCGCCCGATAGATGCTCGGCACGAATTTCTGAGGGTTGCGATCGATCAGCGGGAACCATGTCGACTGCACCTGGACCATCAGCCGGTGCCCCTTCAGGAAGACATGGTCGTGGTCGCGGAGCGGGATGCGCCACTCGACCGGCTGGTTGGCCGGGAACGCCCGCGGGCGCTCGAAGCTCTCGTTGTAGCGGCCCCGCCGGACCTCCATGGCGATCGGCAGCTCGTAGCCGTTCATGGATCTCGCGTACTCGCCGGGGGCGGGCCCCGCGTCGGGGTCCCAGCCGTTGGGCTGCGCGTTCTCCGGATAGACGTCGATCAGCTTGACCACGAAGTCGGCGTCGCTGCCGGAGGTCGAGGCGAACAAGTCCGCCGCCACCTCGCCGGTGATCGTGAGGTCGTGCTCGAGCGGCGCGCTCACGAACGTGAGCACGTCCGGCCGCCCGTCCACGAAGCGCTGGTCCTGTACCTCCCAGGTGCGCCAGTCGCCGCCGGGGTAGGTGGGCGAGATCGGGCGGCGCCGGTACGGCACCGGATGCGCCGGATCCGAGACGTACTCGCGGTACGCCGCACCGCCGGGAGCGGGCCGGTCGAACGAGAGCGTCCCGTCGGCGTGCAGATACAAGCTCGTCGCCTTCGCCTCGGGCGGCGGCCATGCCGCGTAGGTCCGCCAGCGGTTTGCGCCTGACTGGAAGGTGCTCGCCCGCCACGCCGGCTTCTCGCCGCCGCCGTGCAGGTAGTAGCGGAAGAACGGGGCCTCGATCGTTTCCCGGAACTCGCGGGCCGTTTCGTGGCCACCGAGCGCGATCAGCCCGATGCTGTCTCCCTTGGGGGCGTGCCACTCACCGTGATACCACGGGCCGGCGACCATGAAGTTCGTGTGGTCGGGGTCGTGCTCCGCGGCGTGACGAAAGATCTGCCACGGTCCCCACGGGTCTTCCTGATCCCAAAATCCCGCGACGTTCAGGTTGGGGACCGTCGAAGCGTGCAGCTGGCTGATCCACGCTTCCTTCTTCCAGAAAGCGTCGTAATCCGGATGGGTGACGACCTCCGTCCAGAACGGGATAGACCCGTGCAGGTAGTGGGCGTCGATGTTCGAGAGTGGGCCGAGTGCCAAGTACCAGGCGTAGGTGTCGTACGTCTCGAACGCGAAGTTCGTGTTCTTGTTCTTGTCCGCCTGCTCGAGCACCGAGTACTCGAAGGCATAGCTCTCGCGCAGCGCCCCGTAGCGATGCATGTCGTCGTTCATCCACTGGTCCACGGGCGCGGCCTGCTCGCTGATCGCTTTGAGGGCCGGGTGGGGGTGGAGCAGCGCCAGCGCGGTGGTGAGGCCGTCGTACGACACGCCGAACATGCCGACGTTGCCGTTGTTGGGGACGTGCTTGACGAGCCAGTCGATGCTGTCGTAGGAGTCGGTGGTTTCGTTCGTGGAGGTCGAGTCGGCCAGATTCACCTGTGATGTCAGCCCAAAGACGCCTTCCGACTTGAACCGGCCGCGCAGGTTCTGGAACACGAAGATGTAGCCGTCCCGCGCCAGCTCCTTCAGGCTCGTCGGCACGGTCGGGAGCGGTCCGTCGGGGACGCCGTAGGGGGTCCGACGGAACAGGATCGGTAGTGGGCCCGTTTTGTCCGTCGGCGTGAGGATCGCGGTCTGCAGGTGCACCCCGTCGCGCACCGGGATCATCACTTCCTGGAAGGTGAAGGCCGGCTGAGGGGCCGGTTGCTGTGCCGGGGCGTTGGCGGCGACGAGCAGGGCGGCGACGACGGAGAGACGGTGGCGCATTCCATCCTCCTAGCGTAGAACGAACTTTCCGCCACCGGTCGTGATAATGACGAGGTTCATCACGACCAGCATGAGATCATAATGCCACCCGTAGGCTCGGCCGCCCCAGAACCCGATCTTCCAGACGAAGACCTTTTTCTGGATGGCGCCGAGCATGATCAAGATCAGCCCGATTGCGGCAAGCTGCGTGAAGACCCCGAGCGCGACCGCGACGCTACCGGCCACCTCCGCCGTGCCGAGAAATATCGTGAACCGGGGACTCGCCCCGATGCTCTTCGAGCGCTCGACGGGATTCTTGAGGTGATTCCATCCGCTATCGAAGAACACGACGGCGACCATGAGGCGTAGGAGCAGGAGGCCGACGTCCGAGAATCGCAGCAGCGCAGGAAACAGGATGTGCATGTGTACCTCATCGGAGCCTCAGGGTGAACTCCACGCGAGCCGCAGGCTGAACTCCCGCCGCAGCAGTAGCATCGCGAGCACCAGCTGTACGAACACCGACGCCACCGACAACCACCACAGCCAGCGCAGCTCGAAGCCCGGCAGCCGCGAGATGATCACACCGGGGATGGCGACGAGCGCAATGCGCACCACCGATGCGATGAGCGAGGGGATGGTGTTACCCATCGCCTGGAATGTGCTCGAGGCCACGAACACGAGGCCCGACGCGACGTAGTTGAACGAGATGATGCGCAGGTACTCGGTCCCGACCGCGATGACGCCGTCGTCCTTGCTGAAGACGCTGACCAGCGGCCCCGGCAGCAGGTGGCAGGCGATCGCGAACACCACCATGAGGGCCACTGCCATCCATGCGGCATCCTTGAACGTGTCCTTGACGCGTTGGCCCAGGCGCGCGCCGAAGTTCTGGCCGGCCACCGGAGCGACGGAGAACGCCAGCGCGACCACAGGCATGAAGCCCGCCTGGATGATGCGTATGCCGATACCGAATCCGGCCTGCGCCGCGGCGCCGAAAGGCCGGGTGATTGTGTAGACGAGGGCGAGATACACCGTCGTAATGCCGAACTCCACGCCGCTCGGCAGCCCGATGCCGAGCATCTGCTTCCAGACGGCGGGTCGCGGCCGCCAGGCGCTCGGGTCGAATCGCAGAAAGGAGCCGACGTTGCGGAAGTACGCCGTGAGCCATACGAGCCCCACCACGATGGCGATGAGCGAGGCTATGGCCGCGCCGGCGACGCCGAGCGGATGGCCGGTGCCCCAGCCGAAGATGAGGAACGGCGCGAGGATCATGTTGAGGATGACCGTCACGGTTCCCACTACCATCCCCGTCTTGAAGTTGCCGATGGCGCGCAGGGCCGCGCTCATCGCCACCAGGCCGAACTGCAGGGCCATGGCCGGGACGAACCAGACGAGGTACTGCGTCGCGAGCTCGGCGGTGCGCGCGTCCGCGGCCATGGCGCGGGCGTAGGGGAGGCGCGTCGCCAGACCGATCACCAGGAACAGAACGCCCGTAAGCATCGCCAGCACCTGCGCCTGGTTGAACAGCATGACCGCTTGGGGCGCGTCTTTCCGGCCGACGGCGTGGGAGACTACGGCGGTCGTGCCGACGCCGAGCATCTGGGTGAGGGCGAGCACGATGAAGGTCAGATTGCCGGCGATGCCCACGGCGGCGACCGCGGCGGTGCCGAGCCGGCCCACCCAGTAGAGGTCGATCAGGAAGTAGAGGGTCTGAAACAGCATCGTCACGAGCATGAAGCCCGTGGTTTTCAGCAGGTGACGCGTGATGGGGCCGGTGGTGAGGTCTTGCATGGCCACTTACTGCGGCGTCTCCAGCGGGTGCTTGGTCCGCTCGTAGAACTCGTTTTGCAGCCGCAGGCTCTGCTGGTCGGCCTTCACGGCGCGGATCGCCTGGACGATCCCGTTGATCCACGTCTTCGCCTCGAACTCACCGAGCTCGCGGGTTGCCGCGGCGCCTTCGCCCGCATAGTGATTCGGGAACCGCGCATACCACCAGATCCCGGTGTAGAGGCCGTCCGGCAGCCCCTTCAAGCGCCCCTGATCAGCGCCGGATTCCTGCGGCGCGCGGTCCAGGTGCACCAGGTCGGGCCGCGCAATCATGCTCATGGACGTTTCGCTCTCGCCGGCATGCATGTCGGTCGCCGGGTCCGATTTGTGCTTCGGCTCGCCCGGCCCGCTGCGTGTGATGCCCAGCACGTACACGACGTAATCGTGCGGCGTCTCGAGTTGCGACTGCGCGAAGTAGGGAAGCAGGCTGTTGTTGCCGCCGTGACCGTTCACGATGATGACCTTCTTGCACCCATTGCGCGCCATCTCGTCGGTCGTCTCCTGCAGCAATTGCAGTTCCAGTCCCCGGCTGTAGGCCACCGTGCCTGGCTGATGTTTCGCTTCGAAAATTTGCCCAAAGTAGTACTCGGGAAAGACGATGGCGTATTCTTGCTGGGCGGCATTGAGGGCGGCGTAGCGCACGTTCAGCAGGTCGTTACCCAGGGGCAGGTGCGGGCCGTGCTTCTCCAGAATGCCGAAGGGGAGCAGGCAGGTACCTTGCGCCCGGGAGATGCCGTCGCGGAACTCGGCCGCCGACAGCTCCTCCCAATGCACCGACAACTTGTTTTGAGCCGGTGGCGACTGTCCCCATGCGATCGAGACACAGAGTGCGTTGATGGAAAGCAGAACGGATCTGTACACGTGTCCTCCCGTATCGCGTTCGAGCCGAGCGTGATGAGGCTTCGAGAATCACTCGGGCTCGCCAAAAGCGCTACCCCCCGGGGGGGTTGTCGATAGCCTCCCCGTCCGTTCGTCGTCAGGTACCCCATTTCGGTTGCACAGCGTGGTTCAGGTGTGTAAGGTCAAGCACAATCGCACAGGATTCACCCGATGCATTCAGGGAGACGCTTTCGGTTCCTCGGCAGTGTGATCATCGCATGTGCCGTAACAATGACTGCTTCGCAGGCTGCGACGCAGCGTGCTCCAGACTATCCGGTGCGTCCTCCTGCTCCTCCCGAGCAGGTTGCCCATGGCCAGCAGGTCTTCAGGAGCAATTGCGGCTTCTGCCATGGCTCGGACGCCAGGGGCGGAGAAACGGGACCGAACCTGGTTCGTGCGCAACTGGTGCTCGCCGATCAACAGGGAGAACTCATTACTCCGATCGTCCAGAACGGCCTTCCCGCCCAGGGGATGCCAAAGTTCAGCTTGAGTGCGGCGGACATCGTCGCCATCGCTGCGTGGTTGCACAGCCAGCCGCTGTCCGATCGTGGCACGCCCAGCACGCTCGATATCCTGGTGGGCAACGTCAAGGAAGGGGAAGCCTATTTCAACGGAGCTGGACACTGCGCGCAATGCCACTCGGTCACCGGAGACCTCGCCGCGATCGGCGCCAGGTATGAACCGAAGACGATTCAAAACCTGATCGTGTCCGGCGGAGGCGGCAGGAGCTTTGGTCGCCGCTCGGCCGGCGCTGCAGCGCCGAAGGTGCCGCCCACGACCGTAACGGTCACGCTCCCCTCGGGGCAGACCATAACGGGAGATCTCGATCACATCTCCGCCTTCGTCGTGGCGCTGCGTACGCCAGACGGCACATACCGCAGCTTCGCCAGACACGATGCGATCCCGAAGGTCGTCGTCACCAATCCATTGCAACGGCATATCGACATGCTTTCGCAGTGGCGGGATTCCGATATCCACAACCTCACGGCGTACCTCGTCACCCTGAAATGACGAAAACAGCCAAGCTGCTTCTCTTGATTGCGTTTTGCTGGCCGCGCGGGTCGCTCGTGGGCCAAGGGTTGGATCCCGCGTTGCTGACGAAGCCCGCGACCGACGCGTGGCCGACCTACGCGGGCGACTATTCGCAGCGTCGGTACAGCACGCTCGCGCAAATCGACACGACCAACGTTCGGCACCTCTCGCTCGCGTGGGTCAGCCGCCTCACGGCGGGAGCCGGCGGTGGCGAAGGGGGATTCTTTGCGCCACCTGCGCCTCCGACGGTCACCGGAGGTGTGGCGGAAAATGCGGTGAACATTCCCGGATCGACCAGCGGCTCGCCGCGTCTGTCGGGATCGATTCTGCAGGTGAACGGCATCCTCTACATCTCGTCGCCCGACAATGCGTGGGCGATGGACGCGCTGGATGGGCACATTCTCTGGCATTACTGGTGGAAGTCGCGCGGGGGCACGCACATCGGCAATCGTGGCATGGCGATGTACGGCGACTGGCTGTTCTTCGAGACGCCGGACGACTATCTCGTTTCGCTCGACGCGAAGACGGGCCAGGAGCGCTGGCACAGAGAGATCGCGGACTTCAACCAGCAATACTTCTCGACGACGGCACCAGTAGTGGTCGGCGATCATGTACTGGTGGGGACGGGTGACGATCTGGACGCACCGGGATTTCTGCAGTCCTTCGATCCGAAGACCGGGGATCTGCAGTGGAAGTTCTACACGGTACCGATGAAGCAGGGGGATCCGGGGCTCGACACCTGGGCGAGCCTGGACGCGGCGCAGCATGGGGGCGCGCAGGTCTGGATCCCGGGGTCGTACGATGCCGAGACGCACCTGTACATCTTCGGAACGGGTAATCCAACGCCGGCGTACACGGCGCGGGTGCGCGGACCGCGCGATGCGCACACGAACCTGTACACCTGCTCGGTGGTCGCGGTGAACGTCGAGACGGGAAAGATGGCATGGTACTTCCAGACGTCGCCCAACGACACGCACGACTGGGATTCGACGCAGCCGACAGTGCTGGTTGACGGGATGTTCGGGGGGAAGCCGCGGAAGCTGGCGATGCAGGCGTCGCGCAACGGCTACTTCTTCCTGCTGGATCGCACCACTGGTGCGCATTTGCTCACGATGAAGTTCTCGGACGCGGCCAACTGGGCCGCGGGCATCAACGCCAACGGGCAGCCCGAGCGGAACCCGGAGAAGGACAACACGATCGCCGGCTCGCTGGTATCGCCGGACAACGGCGGCGCGACGAACTGGTTACCGCCCAGCTACGATCCCCGGACGGGACTCTTCTATGTCGTGCTGCGCGAGCTCTACTCGATGTATTACCTGACGTCGACGGACCCGCGCATGATGGTGGGGCTGGGCGGCAGCGAGCAGGATGTCGTTGGATCGCTCGGAACCTCGATCGCCGCGATCGATTATCGGACGGGACAGCTCGCCTGGAAATATCGGTTCGAGGGAGCAGGGGGCGGATTTGGCGGCGCCAGCGGTTTGCTCACGACGGCGGGCGGTTTGCTGTTCGCCGACGACGCGGCCGGGAGTCTGGTTGCTTTTGGCCTACGGGGGAGGAAGTCGCCCGTGCCGCTCTGGCACGCCCATATCGGTTCGGTCGAGAACGCTCCGGAGACGTACACGGTAGGCGGCCGCCAGTATGTGCTGGTGACGGCCGACGGAGCCGTGTGGGCGTTTTACCTGCAGTAGGTTCGCGCTGCGGTCTACAACGCCGTATCCAAGCGGGGTTGTAGGCCTGGACTGGCGCCCTTGAATACGAGCCACAACATGATCGCCAGCTCCCCGAACAGGGCGGGCTGAGAATAGACAAACACCTTGTCCTGATAGTCCGGAAAGAAGAGCCCCGTGAGGCTCAGGACGATGTAGGCGACGCCGTTGATGATCAGCCACACGCCAATGAACCGCGGTAGGAAACGCGACTTATACGCCAGGGCTCCCATGGGGAAGAGCCAGAGCCCCCACAGGATCTCGGCGGCAACGATCTGGGCGTGATGCAACCGGAGGAACAGCAAGACCAGAGCATCACGCTGCGGCTTGTCGAAGACGGACAAGAAGTCGACCCCGCCCGCGCCCCCGCTCCGCGCGACCATGAGGGCGCCGGCATCGCTCACCACGTTCACGAAGTTGATGAGGGCGGGCATCACGCCGCCCACGATCACGAGCAGCACCGCGAGCTGCTGGTCGACGCCTTTGAACAGCCGGTAAAACGCGAGGACGAGGAAGATCAGGACGACGGCGCCGAATAGATCGCTCAACATGCCGAACCGGAAGAGCCACTCGTGCGCGGCGATGTTGCTGGCCGTCGCGGCCGCGTTGTCGTGCACGAAGAGTTTGTTGGGGATGTAGATGAGGCGCAGCGGGCCGCCCAGTACGAGGAGCAGGTACCAGAATCCAACCACTCTTCCCGGATTGCGGGTCCAGCTCATGCGCCCTCCGTCGCTGAACGGGTGGGGTCAGAGGTTAGGGGGACTACGCGACGAGCGGAGGGGAAGTTTCGGCCTCCCCTAGATGCTCAGCCCTCGATCTTGTAGATCTCGCGCCTGCCCTGCTCCACCAGGTCGTGGTAGCCCTTACTGATGTTCTCGAACTCCTTCGCGTCCTCGCTGCTCAGACCGGCTCCCTGCATCCTACGCTCGAACTCCTCCAGATTCTTGACCTCCATCTCGGCGACGAGCGTCCAGTAGCGCTCGGCGCAGAAGTCGGTCATCAGGCGCATTGGCGGCATGCCGGTCCGGGCGCCGAGTTTGTTCATGGCCTGGAACATCGCCACCATGGGGCGGACCTTGCCCGGCTTACAGTACAGCACTTCGCGAACGAGCAACATAGGGATCTCCCGGGTTGGAATGAGTTAGGACTGTTGGACGCTTCGTATTCTCCATTGACCGTTCGAAGATCCGGGGCAGTAGTGCGTCATCCGAGCCCGGCTGCTCGCGCGATCAGAAACAACCCTGCGCCGAGGGCGACGGCCCCGGTGGCTCGCGCGACGCGCTCACCGGCCGGGGCAAGACGTTCGACGGTGATGGCGGCCGCGACGACGGTCATCGCGAGAACGTTCATGACCCCGATGACCAGGAGGATGGCCATCAGACCGACACAGCACTGGCTGCAGTGGAGGCCGAGGCTCAGGCCATGTCGCCAGGCCGTGCCGGCATCGGCCGGCACACCGTCGCGCCCGGCCTCCCGGCAGCAGGCGAGGTGACGATCCTTCCAGGCGGTGAACTGGAGGGAGCCTGCCAGCAGGACGATCGCACCGACGGCGATCGGGGCGGTGCGCGGCAGCGCGAGGCCGAGCAGATAGGCGACCATCCCGAAGACGGTCCAGACGACGAAGTAGCCCACGCCCACAAGTGTGGTCACCTGGCCGAGGCCGGCCTGGCGGTAGCGCCATAGCGTCGGGACCAAGGACGGCAGCATCATCGCCACCATCATCACGATCCACATGCCAAGGAACGACGCCGCGGCGGGAAGCCATGTCTGTCCGGGCATTGGCATCGTGCTCATCTCTTGTCGTACTCGTCATGGCGGCGCCACCAGAGCCCCGTCTCGTTGCGCCCCTTGGGCGCGCGGTCGAGCCACTGGTACATGCCCCAGAGGCCGTCCACCCCGCGCTCGTACGCGGAGTAGGTGTGGTACACAACCCCATCCTCCAGCACGAACGCGCTCATACCGGGCCCTTCTTGCCGGTACGTCGGCCAGTCTGTTCCAACGCTCGACGTGAGCTGGGTGATGAAGGGATCATGCTCGCCTGACACCGGCAGTCGCAAATCCATCGAGCGGAAGTTGTACTCGACGGCTCCCGCTGCCCACTCCTCCTTGGTGTGTGTCACATGAAAGTCGTAGTTGAAATCGCTGTCGGACGAGGACGCCCAGGGAAACGTCCACCCCATCCGCCGCTTGTACGCCTGCAGCTTCGCGAGCGGCGCCCGCGACACCGCCGCAAGCGTGACGTCGTGGTTTGCCAGGTGGACGACGGAGCCGT